>Ga0213833_1001031_pt1 | contig 21659 bp, 31 predicted proteins | sample SWATP21_FD_160575 | JGI IMG/M metagenome (GOLD analysis project Ga0213833, IMG submission 160575) | Coastal seawater microbial communities from Marineland, Florida, United States - SWA TP2 #1 | ecosystem: Environmental > Aquatic > Marine > Coastal | place: USA: Florida | collected 2016-08-14 | reverse complement strand
GTTGCTTTTACTCCGTGACAAGTTGATGGTGGCAAGCAGTTGTGAGCGGCTCGTCCTGTTCAAGCAGTTTCGAGTTGCTCGTCCTGCTCAATACTACGGGGCCAACCACACGAAAAAAAAAAAAAACACCAACACACAGAAAGCCTTACGAGGAGCCCGAATCAGTCAGCTTGTACAGCGTGAGGGCAGCAACTACAAGTGGAAAGATCCCTACAATCTTTAAATGGTGTTCTGGGATAAGAATACCCCAGCAAATCAAAGCGGATATCGAGATGGCAGTCCCAACAAACGCATAAAACAGACCTCGCGGAGTGAACAGCCGCCTTCTCCAAGGTTTTTCAGCCGCACGACGATCAAAGAGCTGCAGTCCCTTCGCAAAACAGCCTACTGCGATGCCTCCACCCGTGAATAACACCAGGGTAGCATAAATTAGTCGGGAGATGAGGTACATCGTGCGCGGACTCGACACTGACAGTACAAACCACACACGCCTCATTTCAACACCACGCACAAGCCGTGGTGGTGTATATATATAATTAGTAACATGTTTCGCCGAAACGGTGATACGCCCAACACAGCGATGGCACCCTCCCTGGACGAAGCTGAGGTCTTGGCTGAGTGACTGTGGTCGCCAAGCATGCGGCGCTCACACCGAAAGCGCCATGGCTCGGGGAACCGGTCGTCTGCATCCCATCGTACGAGAAAACGCAGCCGTGGAACCGTCAAAGACAAGCGTCATGCAGCGCTGCAGGCCCGCGGATCGCGATTGTTGTCCATGCTCGCCGATGTGCAGCAGCGCATGGCCGCTATCCAGCAAAGTGAAGGTCCAACCATTGACATCTCGACAGGCAGTGCAGTGGTTCCCCCCTCCGTTGTCTTTCGCCGGCGTGCGGTGAGTGTGACCAACTCCTCTTCCCGAACCAGCTCTTGGTCATGGTCCTCGCGTGCACCATCTGACATAGTTGCGGGGCATGATCCGAGACCCCCACAACACATAGACATGCCATCCGTGTCATGGGACACACCGACACTGTTGGCCTCAGTAGGTGGCATGCTGTTCAGTAGCGACGTGTCGAGCGGGGCTCAATGTGTGCGTGTGGTGCGCCCACAGAGCCTGGTACTTCCCAAACCGACAGCTCTTCAAGCAACACCACGCAGTGCAACCCCACCTTCGTACCCTGCAACAGTTTCAACACCGGTACGTAGTTTGGTTGATTACATGCGTCTTTGCAGTTGCGTGTAACTGTGTTTCTGTTTCCTGCCTAGGCCTTGCCCGATGTGCGTTCACCCAGCCAGTTCAACCGTGGCCAAACCACAACCAACGTGGTCAAGCTGTTGCGTGAAGTTGGTACGAGCGAAGACGTTGTAACCACAGTGACTGCACCACCCATGGAGATTGTGTACCAGCGACTTCAGAAGGAGCGAAGACATGCCCCGATATTGCGAACCCCAGCACCGGAGGCTCCACCTCAGCGCCGCTTCGCTGCGGCAGGTGAACTCGTACAGGTTGAGGACAAGACGCCAAATGTGCTGTACTCACTGCCAAAGATCCATGGTCGTCCTCCGACGCCGCCACCAGACACTCGGACCGCGGAAGAATTGGCAGTGGAGCAACTTGCTCCAGGGAGAGGTACATGCGTGTGCGTGACAGTTGTCTCGGTCCTTCTGTTGTGACGATCTTGTTGTCTCTGTGGTTCCAGCGCAACCGAAGCGAAGGAGAAGGGGGCACGGTCAAGTGGTATCCAGTACAGCTGTGCTGCCTAACAGCGCGCGAAAGGGTCACCACAACATTGTGACGTTTGTACCAACAGTGGTTTCCTCAGCCGGAACAGCCGTCCGGCGTGAGCCAAGTCGGAGGGCATCGGACTCAATACTGGAGATCGGAATGCGTCAAGGAACATCGCACACCATTTCCAATCGTCGGCTGTCAGTCAGATCAGTCGCGCGAGGTGACAATGACACTGCACTTGATGGGCAGCCAGCGCCCTCGCAACGAGCTCAGCCACTTCGGGCGTCGCTTCGGTTAAGCCCGGGCCGGCGAAGGCGATTGCGAAATGGCATGGGCTTGGTTGCCATCAAGGAAGCAGCGCGCCGACTTGAGGAAAGTAGCGCACGTGGCGAAGAACACAACGCCGTGGTAGCTGAAGCTATTGCTGTCGGACACGAGGTTGTGCAGCACAAGGTGGCTCAATTGCAAGGCTCACTGACTCGCTCGTCCAACGCAGTTCAGCGCAAAACCCAACGGGTGAGTGTGTGAGATGCGGGTGTTTCCTGAATGATCATCAAACTGAAGGCTGCGGTTCTTGATTGCACAGCTCAAAGACCTCCTTGCAGAGACGAGAACGTACATCCCACGGGAGTTCCTGTTCTCAGAGGGTCTGAAAGGGTATCGAGCGGAGTGGGCGGCAGGGATAGCGGCAAAGGTGATGGGACGCATGTTCCACGCTTTCACGAGCTCAGCCATGCAGAAGTGGAAGGTGCGAGCTTGGCGTTTTGCCCCGACTGTGCACAATGCTTACACGCTCCACAACGAAATGTGCCGTGCCACAGACGTTCACCAAGTTCAAACGCTGGCAAGAAGCAGACAAGGCTGTGAGGACTGTCCAAAGGGTCGGGCGCGGGTTGATTGGGCGTCAAGAGTATCGGCGCGTGCTAAAGATCAAGCGTCAGAAAGAGGCCAAAGAACGTCGTCGACAGGCTCGGGTACGTATCACAGCACGGTTTCCGCGACAGTACACCCAGTCCCACAATTCCCGCTCTGCACCTGCCACAGATACGGCGCAAACAAATGAAAGCTGCCACCCGCATCCAGTGCGTTGTGCGCGGGATCCAGGGCCGTGCGTTTGCAGCACGGCGACGTGAGCTGGTGAAAGCCGCGACCATGATTCAAAGGCTGTACCGGGCGCATCGGTCACGTTTCTTGGAGTTCATCTTGCAACAGCGGAGGTTACATCGACACGCCATGGCGAATCACATTCAACGCGTGCGTACTGGCGGGCTGCAATCTACACAGTTGATGTGTTGACGGGTCGTCACCCTGCGATGGTTGCTGCTGCAGGTGTTTCGAGGGTACACGGGCCGCCAGCGAGCGCGCTTGTTCATCAAGATTCGTGAAGCGGACGAACTAGCACGCCGCATGAACGCACAGAAACGCGCTCATGAGGACCGATACCGCCGTTTGGGAGCTTGTTTACTTTTGCAGGCTTGGTGGCGACGGCAACGAACACTCAAGGCTTTGCGACGCGCCATCGCAAATCATCGCTGGACCATGGCCCTCCGTATTCAGAATGCGTGGCGAGGCTTTGCTGCATGGCGCAAATTTGCCAGCAGAAAGCGTCTGTGGCTTGAGGAGCTTGCTCGACTACGAACCGCCGCCACGGTAAGCAACAAGTTGGTCGCGGGCGCAAACTTTCCATCGTGCTGAGAAAGCAAGTGTCTGTTTTGCAGCGCATCCAAACACAATGGCGAGCTCATGTGGCCAGGGTAAAAGTCGTTTCGTTGAAAAAGGCACGGGCCCAAAAGCTCCGCGAACTCAAGGAAAAGAAGCGAAAGGCAATGGAAGAGGTTGGTCGTGTGAGCAGTGTGGAAAGAGAATACGTGCTCACAGAGTGGTGGTGCAGAAGAAGAATGGGCCAAAGGGTGGCAAAGCCAAGTTCATGTTTGGATTGAAGGCCGCAAATAGGTTCTTCAAAGACGTCAACCCGTTCCGGATTTCAGATGAAAACGCTGCCATTCGGATTCAGAAGACGTACAGAGGCTTCAGGTAGCAGCGTGTGGGCGGAATTGACCTTTCGTCTGGCTGTAATCCAGCGTTGTGTGGGCAGGACTCGAAAGCGCCTCAAGAGGTTGCGCAAGCAAGCTGCGCGGAAGGCACAACTCGAGAAGCTGCAGAAGCGCGCTCAGACAATGTTCATGTTTCGACTAACGTTCAGGCGGCTCATTGTACGCGAACGTGGGTGGTGATCAACCATTCTGGCTCCTGTGACCAAGTGATGTGGTGACGACAGAAACGGCGACGAGCTCGAAAAGCCCGCGTGACTAAGGCTGCCATTGCATTTCAAAGCCTCTGGAGAGGCCATGCGGGGCGAAAAAAGGCGGATGCATGGGCCGAACGAGTTCTTGCAGCCCGAACAATTCAACGGAAGTGGAAGAACCGTTTTGCACGTACGCAGGGCTGGGTCGTTTCCGGGTTTGGATGAATTCGTTCACGTTGATCAAACCTGCAGGCAAAATCATGCGTGAGATTCGCCTGCGCCGAATTGAGCAGGCTGCGGCGATTGCGATCATACAACGGTATGCACATGTGTGGCTGTCCATTCGAAAGGTCAGGCGCGTGCGCAACCAACTTCGGGCCGAAGCTGAAGCGCAGTTGGTGGGACGAACGAGAACTGAGAGGACTCTTGCTCACACCATGGACGTGCTGTTGATAAAGACATTGGAGTTCAGCTGGCGCTACAGGGGCCCAGCTCAGCGAATATTCAAGTACTTTGCCAACCTCAAGAAGGTGTCACGAAGCAAGACAGATGTTCCCCAGCTGGGTGTGTATTTGGTTGTATTGAACCTTGCGTGCAACGAACCTTGTGTTGGTGCTGATGTGTAAGCTGCCATGTGTCCAGGAAATGCAAACTTTGCCAAGATGTGTCGTGGCTGCGTTCGTATGGTGCACAAGGCAACATTCTCCGCACAGAAAGTGGATCTGGTTTTTGCTAGGCACAAGGCCAAGAAAGCTCGCACACTGACCTTCCCCCAGTTCGTGGCGGCTTTACGTGAGATTGCGGACCTGCGGTACCCCAAGCTCCAAGACTACAGGGCACATCATGGGACGGAGGCACGCCTGATCCGTTTGTTCCGAGCCACCATTTTCCCTTGCCGATGGGCCATGCGGGTTCGTCGGGTATCAGGCTTCGCCATGAGCACCACACCAGTTTTACTGTGTTGTCGTCAACAGGAAGTGCATGTAAAAGCAGAGTTGCACGCAGCGGCTGTACGAGATCTCACGAAAGCTACCGTCATGATGCAACGGGCCTATCGTAACCGTGAAAACGCGCGCAACGCGGTGTATGTGCGAGCACAGCAGCGATCACTCATTCAAAGGTTGAAGATGGGACATGCGGCCATAGTCATCCAGAACATGTGGCGGCAGGAAATCGCCGCAAAATTCATGAAAGGTGGGACACACACGCTGACGTATTGGTGAACATGCGAGGCGCTGATGATGCTGTGTCTCTCCTCAGAGCAACTGACGCCCATCATGCAGAAGATGTACGACCCGAACTTGGAAGCGTACTACTACTGCAACACTGTGTCGGGAAGAAAATCGTACGTTCAACATCACGCTTTGTAGTCACGCTTGGCCTCACACTGCTTGCAGCTGGACGAAGCCCACAATGCTCGGAAGGCATGACTTGGACGAAGTGATCATCCTTCCGGACCGAGACACAGAGTACCATGTGCTGTGTGTTCAGTGTGAAGAGAGACCTGCTACCACAGCATGCGAGGAGTGTGGTGACGTGTACTGCAGCATTGACTTCACTCACCTTCACAAAAAGGGAAAGCGAGCTTCGCATGTTTCGTTCCCAATCAAGGTGCAATGTGCGCTGTTCTCTTCTCCATGGCCTTTGCGCCTATTGACCCGCCACCATGGTGGTCTTCAGATATGTCAAGAGTGTCACTATCAAGCAGCGAGTCGCGTTTGCCATGGTTGTACGAAGTGGGGCAAGAAGGACGGCAAGCAGTACTGCGACGTGTGCTATTTCAACGCACACGGAGCACTAGCACACGATGCACCAGACCTCATCACCGTTCTCTGTTGCGAGTGCGAGAAGTTCACGGCAAAGTGGATGTGTGAAATGTACGTAGTCAGTTGGGTGGTACAGCTGTTCCAGGCTGTATTGATACGTCGCGCTCCAGGTGTGAGGAAGAGTACTGCACCTCTTGTTTCCGCGAGCGGCACAAGAAGGGCAACATGCGCTACCACACAACCTTCCCTCTGATATACTGGACCCCGCGCATGAAAGTGGCCCACCGGGAAGCAGCAGCGGAGATAGTACGTGCTGTTGATGTCCATCTTTGCTCGGTGGTGCTCTTCGACTTACCCATGTCACCAGTCCACATACGAGGCACGCATGGCATTGGAAGAGCTCCGTGCAGCGAAAAAAGAGCGGCATAAACTGGACATGGCAATGTACGCACGAAGCGATGCGTGTGGGCAGCCATGTGCGCCTTGCTAACTCTGACATGTTTTTCAGCAAGATACAAGCATGGTGGCGTGGCCGCAACGCTGGATCAGCTGTCAAGGCAATGCTGGCCATGCGGCGTAAGAAGCAAGCGCGTCTCTACATTCAGACCAAGAAGGATGACCAAACGCGCAAAACGCTCAAGTATCGCCTCAAGAAGATGGCCGGCGTGGCAGATACACTCAAGACAGATGTCACCTACGAGCGGGACATGCGTGGTGTCGCGCTGGTGTCACGCCCACCCAAGGTGTGTGAAGTTCCGTCACACAGGGAAGAAGAAAGGGCCTAATATACTGTGCTGTTGGTGTTGTGTGGTGCCGTTGTTGCAGGGAACTCTCCTGCCTTGTACCGTCACTGTAACGAGAGGAGAAACCAAGGTGGAGTGCAGTCGGTCCCTCAACACCCACCTTGTCAAGGGGAACCGTGTCCGCCTGGGCAAATGGGTGTTCGCGGTGGAGAAGATGGAGAACAAGTTCAAGACCATCATCTTGGATCGGGTTATTCCGCACGACTTCAAACTCAAGCCCGCTGATCAAGGTGTGTACATTGATCCCTGGGGCAGAAAGGTGGAAGAAGATTCAGACTCAGATGACGACCTTCGAGGTGAAGAACGCAAGGTACGTAACGCAAACGCAATGTCCATCCCGCCTTCCGCCTCTGTGTGGACTCAAGGTGGCTGCTCACAGAAAATGCTCAAGAAACCGATTCCACGGCTTGAAGTTTATCGATTACCCGAGTCCTCCCATGCTGTGAAACAAATAAAGAAGCTTGGAGCCAAGGGTCGCTGGGTGCGTTGGTGACTCGTTTGTCTGGCGTTCGCCTGTGTGTGAAGCAATGTTACTCACACGAGCACTCATGATTGTTGCAGCTTCTTCAAAAGGCGGGGTTGATGTCTGACGGGAACGACGACGCAGTGTTTAAGCCCGCCCCCAAGAGGTTCAAGGACGAGTTCGAAAAGGCCAGCGCCGAGGAGCGAGCAGAGCTCGAGGTACGACCCGTGCTCATCACCACAGCTGCATACATGCTTGTGGGCGGCCTTCTCCTGACGAGTTTTCGTGTCATGCTGTCAGAAATGGGAGCTCATGAGCGACGATGGAAGTGGAGTGGATAGGTGGCAGAACCGTGACACCGGGGAAATCACCACAGAGGATCCAGAAGAGGCGTTCCACAAGCGGGAAATGGAGCGTGCGCAAAAGAAGGAGCTGGTGAGGGTGGGAGTGTGCGGCATCGTGGCGTGTGTGGTGCTGCTGATAACGGTGCTGTTGCCTCCACCCAGGCCATGGACGATGTCAGGCGCGCGAACATGCGGTTCCAGAAAGAACAGATGCAGAAGAAGATAGCCGAGATGAAGCGCAAGAAAGCTGGTGGGGCCCGCAAAAAGGTGGAACTCACAGCGGAGCAAAGGCAAGAACGGTTGCGCCGTAAGAAGGCAAGCGCCCGGAAGAACAAGCGGAGATAGACATGTTTTTTTCGATAATGTAATGGAAGGGACGGAGCAGCTGCTGTTAACGCAAAACCAACTAAGCAGTATTGTGTTGCTCAACCATACGCAGTCGAACACAAAACAGACGGAAGAAGAAGCCCGTCGGGAGACTACCCATACTTGGCGATGCGAATGCGCAGATCGCTGGGCAACACCATTCGCATGAACTCCTCGTAGTCGATACGCCCGTCGCTGTTTCGGTCAAACTCAGACAGGTACCGAGCGATTGTATCTGAATCATCTGCCATGGCGCTTTGCAACTCCTCCTTGGTGATGAAGCCATCCTGCAAACCACAGCACCTGTCAGCGCAACGGTACGGGCGCTAACACCAACAACAACCTGAGAGCGGACGCACCCCATTTTTGTCATACTCGCAGAATGCCCACCAGATGTTGTTCTGGTGGTTTACTAGCTGGCGGTCAGCCGTTGCGGTGATAAACTCATCGTAGTTGATCACACCATCCCCATCCTCGTCCATCTTGTTGATGAGCTGCGAGACATCCGCATCGATATTGAGGCGCTTGCAAGCCTCGCACATCTCTGCGAAAGAGATGGTGCCGGTGTTATCGGCATCAATTTGATGAAACGTTTGTCGGAGCCGTTGTACCTCGGCAGCGGACAATGTGCTGTGAATGCAAACAAGCCCGGGCACAAGCAGAAACATGGAGCGTTGAGAAACACGCAAGACGTACCCAACAAACCCCAGCCAAAACCAACAACAAGCGTTGATCCAAAACTAACCTCGCAATGAGCTTGAGTGCGGCCTTCTTGAACTTATTGTGACGGTTGAACGTCTGCATCGACTTGATGATGTTCTTGCTGATGGGCGTGTCAGTCGCGCCATGGCCCTGCACCCATGGGTGTGCCAGAGCCTGCTCAAGCGTATACCGCTTGTGTGGGTCTTTCTCAAGGAGCCCGGCAACCAACTCGTGGGCAGACGCAGAAACGTGCTCCCAGCCCCGATCCATGCGGAGGGGGTCGGTTTGAATGGAATGGTACACCTCTGTTTCCTCACGCGCGTCGAAGCCAAACGGCACAGTGCCGGACAATAGGAGGTACAAAATAATGCCAAGGCTCCATACATCAACTGCCTTCGTGTAGTGGTGTGAAAACACCTCCGGCGCAATGTAATACGCGCTTCCACAAGCCTGCACAATGCATCGTCGGGTGAGCGTCGGTGATCCCTCCAGACTGCGCCGCCACATCTCCACAAACACACCTCCTTGATGATACTGTCTTGCGATTCGATGTGTGTTGCAAGTCCAAAGTCAGTGAGCTTCAGCGGGGCATCCTCCGCTTTGCTTTCAAACAAAAAGTTCTCGGGCTTCAGGTCCCTGTGCACCACGTTGTGATCGTGGCACCACTTCACACCCGCACACATTTGTCTAAACAGCGTGGATGCCGTCTGTGGGTCACAACGTAGCGATGTAAGTCGCGCCGTTCAGCATGCCACTCACGCAGACACGGTTCACTACCTTCTCTGAGAACTGCGTCATCTTTTCGATGCGTGCCATCAATTCGCCGCCAGTGCAGTACTCCATGACCAGATAGAAGTTGGCAGTGTCTTCATACGTCTCGTGCAGGTCCACCTGTATTTCATCACTCCGAGTCACAAAGGCAGCCACCACTGTAAACAGAGCGGACACAGCCAACGTACAACATTCGGGTGGCCCTTAACCTTGGCCATGAGGTTCGTCTCGATACGCATGTGCTCTCGGTCCTTCTCAGCTGCAAACACCAGCTTTGACAATATTTTGACAGCGTATCTGCGGGGAGACACGTGTGAGTGGTACGGTGCAGACAGATTTTGCTTCAGGCAGTGGCAACCTACGTGGCATCTGTGTGTTTCGAGATCGCCTCTTTGACTTCACCGAAACCCCCGGTTCCGATTTTCCTCCCCAGCGCGTACACATCTGTCAACTTTGTTGTTTGGTTGTTCTTCAGTTTGCGAACAGATTCTGCACGCGATGGACATCGTTACACACCGGGCCAAACCGACCTGGCACCACCAACGTACTGCTTTCGTTTGCGCCGGTGTGGCGGATGTGCGTCGTCATCACCTTGCGCGCATTCTTATCGGAATGACAGCACCCCATTGCCGCGGGAGTGGTACAAGCGGGAAGCTCTACGTTGCCGCCCCCACAGCACTAATTCACTGACGCGCAGCGTGGGAATGAGTAGACTCGAGGTCCTGCTGTGCGTGATCTCGGACGCCAGAACAACCCGGCGCACAACGGCAACGTCTGAAATATAACAAAACTACCACAACTCACACTTTTTGTGAGGATTCCGGGCCACACTGCCAGCCTGCATTGCGATTGGTGCTTCGTGCAACAGGTTTGGCATGGTGGTCGACGGAAACATTGAGTGTTGTGAGGGTAAGTGGACACACAAATGTGCCGGAAACGGAAAGCAACACCAGAGCACCAAGCGGTGACACGAAACGAGATAGATGGTAATCCCCAAACAGCAAATCGCACCAAACAGAAGCAGAGCCGGGAGACAAAAGCAACCCTTCACGACAATGGGCACGTAGCGGGGGAGAAAACAAACCAGACAACACCAATGCAAGGACCACTGGGCTATGCAAGGACAACTGGGTGAGACGGTGGAACTGTCAGGGCGACATGGGATGTACCATCCGGCGACCCATCCAAACGAATTTGGGCGGACGGCACGGGAGACGGCGGGGGGCTGCTGGTGCATTTCTGCCCCACAAACGCCACCGCGCCCACAGTGTGCTCAGTGTGCTCAACAGAACACGGTGAGGTGCCACGTTCATCTTGGGCAGACTCGTTGGTTGGGCTGCACGGTGCAGACGACGTCGTCGACACGCTGCCGGATGACGATGGGATGCGACATGGCGGCGTTTCTTCGTCCGTTGGGATCACTGTTCCACTCTCTGGTCGTTCCACTTGTGGCAGGGGCGCACCCACTTGCACAACCACAGGCGCGGTGCGCTCACGACGTGGCTTGGCCGCTGGTTGGATCGGCTTGGTGGCTCTGGCCGGCACGGGGGGCTTGATGATATCATTGTCGTCCGCCTGTGTTGGCTCTTCCAGCTGCCACGAATTGGTGCCAGGCACGCTGTGGGGGTGAGGCACGGTGCCGGCTTCGCTACGAGTGGATGGTTGTTCGACAGAGCCTGGGCTGTGCCATATGAAAAAATGATGTCCGTGGACGTAGCTCCAGCTCGTGAGGTACCTGGCATTCGTGACAACCGCTGAGGTGGAAGCACATGCAGCCAGCAGCCAGACAAAACAACCATCACGGCGCGTACCGGTCTTGCGTGGGGACGTTGTTTGGATGCTGTTGCATGTGAAAGTGAAGCCCCATTGCGCCCCAAACATGGCGCAAGTTGAGGTATGTTAGCACTCGGCATGAAGGACGCAGCCGCCGGGGAGAAAGTAGCTGCACCAGCTTCCGATGCACTTGAGCAGGAAGATCAGTTTGAAGGATGATAATATCCGCCTGCAATGCGTTGCGTAGCGTTGCTCAGAAAAAAAGAAAAAAAAAGCAGTGCGGCGGATCCAAACACACGACACCACCCAGCCAGGGCACCCACCGCATTCAAATTTGACGTCTCAAACAGATCTCCATGCCTCAAGGTTAAGTGCTGGGGAACCTGACGAGGTACCAACACGTCAGGTTACACCAGACTCGGAGCTGCACACACAGCGAAGCAGCGCACCTGCGCCAATGTGGCCACGGTGACGCTGCAACCCCGCACCCAGTCCACGACAGAGAACTCATCGGGAAAGTTGCTGGCGAGCTGCAAAGCAGCTTGCTCTGCAATCAGGTACCGGGAATGGCACAGCTCAACACCGACGACTTCCTTCAGGCTACGAAAGGACAAAAACGCTGCCGCACCAACAGCAACGTCAGAACACCAGTCGAACAATCAGCCACACGCATGCATCGCACCCTGCATCGCCAGCTTTCCAGTCCCGCTCCCTAGGTCAAGTAATGTGGACGCCTTGCTTGCCGCAAGCCTGCGAGAGGAGAGCATTTTCACAACGCTGCATGGCAATACTTCTCCGTACAGCAGGCTGCTGCCCCTGGCGTTTGCTGTCTGGAGATCCCGCTCCGTGACACACACATGACCGTCTGTGTGATATCCGACCTCTTGTGTTGACTTTTGGTAGGCACTGTGTAACTTGTACAGCACAGTCGGGTCCACTGATGGGACGTACGGCGAGGAGGTGGCTGGAACTCGACAGGCTCTGCAGCAACCTGTGAGTGGCAGGTGATGCACATCGAACACCAAGAACCCCAACGTACACGGTGCCGCGCAAACGGCGATGCTCCGACTTGAAGGATCGCATTGAACTTTGGCTGTAGCGGGCGCTGGATGGTGGTGGGTCTGCCGTGTTCTCCATGTGTCGACGTGACAAGCGCGCGCGAGACCCAGCCAAGCGACCTTGCGCGCCATCTCGAAACGGTCGTGGACGCTCCCGTGAGCTGCTGCCCCCCATCTCCACAGGAAGTATGCAACTGTTCACCAACAAACGCTGTCAGGGCACCCCTACCCAGGCTCCATGACGTGTAGCGTTCTTGACAGGCACTGACACGACACACTGCTTCGCTGTTCGCGCAAGTGGAACCACACCCGACCACGCGCAGCTGAACCTTGACCGGACCAAGGGACTGCCTGTACCACCCACACCCAAGGATATTCACCAATTAGGAACCTGAGCAGGTGAGTGCTGCCAGGCGCTGCGCCGGATGTGTGTCGCAGCTTCAACCCGCGCTCTGACTCTTCAGTTGCACGTGAACAAAAACTGCTGCCAGTTGTTTGTGCTATTTTTGTTACAATTCAACACTTACAACGCACACGCCCGCGCCTAGATGTCATAGTCCCCGCCCTGCGATGGCGCAACAGAAGCGGGTGCTCCGATGGCTTGGCCGGCGCCACCAGGCGCCACCATCCCTTGCGCGGTCTGGAACAGGTTGATCGGGTTCTTGCCGTCCGTCACCAAGAACCCCTTGAGGCCCAAACCCTGCAGCAGCTTCGCCTGCATCTCTGGACCGGCGCGTGCAATCGACTCGATCGTGTCGGCACCAATTGCGCGCACGGTGTCGGCGAACTTCTTGGCCTCAATCTCAGCCAGTTGCTTCGCCCGCATGATCTCCAGCTCGTTCCGGGCGCGCTTGAATCGGATCTCCTCCTCGTGAGACAGAGTGAGCTGCTCCAACCGCGCAGCGCTCTCGATGCGCAGGGCGTCAGCACGAAGGCGGGCCTGTTCTACGTCCGCCTCTCCCTTGATCTTCGCAGCATCTGCAACGGCGGCAGCCTCGGCCTTGGCCTGTCCCTGGGTCTCCACTGCGGCGCTCTCGGCGCGCAGCTGCAGCAACTGCTTCCGCTGCGACTCCGCCTCTGCCTCGTTCTGCAACTTTTGACGTTCGAGACGACCCTTTGCTTGCTCCTCCTCACGCTTGGCCTCGTGCTTGGCCTTGGCCTCTTGACTATCAGTGGTGATCTCGATGGCCAGCTGCACAGACTTCTGGAGAGACTCACGGGTGCGTTCGTCCACAGGCTCCACGCTTTGGACGTCGACGTTGGTGATGACCAGACTATTGGCCTTGAACACCAAGCGATCGCGAACCTTGTTCTCCTCCGTCAGACCGAACACGCTGCCACGAATGATCTTGGCGGAGTACTTGTCTGGCACGAAGCAAAAGAACAAAACAAAACAAAAACAACCCAGTGAGGACCACGAGCCGTGACTTCGGCGTGCGCACGCACGTACGGAAGTTGTCGAAAGACTCGGCCGCCACCGCACCACGGACACGTGAGGCGATCGCTTTGCATGCGTCGCCCACAAAGTCGCGCACATTGAAGATACGGTTGGCGTCTTCGTCGTCAGCAGACACATCAAAATGCCAGTTGTACGACAGCGTCAGGTTCAAACGAGCATGATCCGCCGTCTCCACGGTCACGACGTCGGTCATGAAGTCGGGTCCGAGCACTGCAAAAGAAAAGCATGTAAGAACCACGTACACACAGCATGGAGCACGACAGCAGCGCAAAACGCACTCAGCGTGAGGTTTTTGATGACGTCAGGGCGCTTGGGCTTGTCACCCGACAAGCGCAGGACGGTGAAATCCTCGTCAGCTGCCAGCATCACCAGGTCCGGACCGAACACGACACGGGATGTCTTGGACTTGTAGTCGTAGATTTGACACGCAGAGTTGTGCGCAACTCGAAACGTCACAACCCGCGACTTGTCCCGCCCGGCATGTGGGGCGGCATCAGCACCCGCGCCAGCACCAACACCGGCACCGGAAGCGTCGCGGGACCGGCGGCTGCGTCGGCCGCGTCGGGGGCGATCTCCGCCGACCTCCGACCAGTCGCGCCCGCCGAAGTGGCTGGGCACCACGTACGACTGGCCGTGGGACTGAAGTGCCAGCAGCTCCTCCACCTCTGCGGGCAGCTCCTTCTCCCACAGGCTTTCTGTGGGCTTCAGCATGTATGTGCTGCCAACAATCGCTTGCACCGCACCCGTGCGGTTGTCGCGCACGTACACACCCTCGTTCTCGTCCAGAGGAATGGCCTTGCGGCGCTCAACGACTTGGACCATGACAGGTGGGACGTACTCACATGGACCGTACACCATCCACTGGTCTCCAGGGTGGCGCTCCACGTCCTGTGGGGTGTGATCCGCATCGTTCTCGCCGTTCACCCACCCCTCATCCAGGAACGCCTCCGCCGCAGAAAGCAACAACGCCTCGTCATCAGCAAGCACCTGCACCTCTTGGATGCCATTCTCCAGGCGCTCACCCGGGAGCAAGAAGAACGAGAGCTCGCCCTTCCGAAGCTCACGCGTCCCCAGGCGCTGCACGCCGTCCACGACCGGGTCGAGCACGACACAGTACTGGCGGTTGCTGAGCGTGGTCAAGCCAACCTCACCCACAGTCTGCTCGTACACGTCCACGAGGTGGCTTGTGGCCACCTTGGTGGTCACCAACCACTCCTCACCCGCGCGGCGGCGCACCCCGTACACATCTTCGAAGTCACGGTTGGCAACCAGGTGCAGCGCCTTCTTGTCTGTCAGCACAACCGCATCCACGGTTCCTTCCACGTGCTCGTGTGGACCAGGAAGGAATGCACCGACGTGGCGGACAAGCCAGCGCTCCCCAGCCTCGCGCTCAACACCATCGCTGTCAAATGGCAACACAGCACACAAGCACATGTCAACCTCCCTGCATTGCCGCGAAGCACTACGCGGGTGCGCCACACAAACGATACACAACGCAGAACAAAGCACCGTATGCAAGCAACACTCACCAGTCAGTGCACTTCTTCAATGCCACAAGACGCAGCGCTTGGTTGTGGGTCACAACGTGTGCCCGGATCAACTCCACCTCCTCGACCTCGACACGAGGAATGAGCGTTCCGGGGCCAAAGTGCCATTCATCACCGGCCTCACGTTGGACACTGGCCTGCTCGTCGAAAAACGGACGCAACGCGCGGAGCTTGACACAGGTGTTCTGCTTGACAATGCTCAGCTCGGTGGGGGCCGAGGCGCAGATCTCTCCAGGATACAGCGGGAACGGGTCCGGGTATCGATCGACCATGCGAATCTCACTGTCGCCGTGGCGCAGCCTGAACTGGCCATACGCATCCTGCGCTGGGCGGCCCTCGTCATCGACAACGACTGGGTTGCGGACGACACAGTAGTGGCGGGGAGGCACTGTGATCATCTTCTCTGGTCCGCACACGATCTGCTCATGATCTTGCTTCGTGTACGTCTTGGGTCCACTAATCACGCGAGTCACGTTTGTGTTCGTGTCCAACACATGGATGTACTGCAAGATGCGACATAATGATGAGAGGCATGGGTGGGTATGCAAGCAGCAAAGCGCAGCATTCGCGTGAAACGCACCGTGTACGGAGGGATGCGAACAACAGAGATCGACGACATCTTGAACAGGTGGGGTGGGTCGGGATGTGCACAATGTGCAGGAAAGAGGTGTGCTTCAACGTTGGTGGGGCGTACTCAGGCCTTTCCGGGAAACAAAGAACACGCCGAGCTCAAGTCAGGTTTGATACTGCCGAAGAACGGGCCCAAGCTGCAGACAACTCGACACCCAAGAACGTGGAAGGTGGGGAAGAGGTTTCTTGACATTCCCGAAAGCATATCTTTATGTGAACATAAAAGTATCTATACCATAAAATCACTGCAGCAGTGTCGCGCGGCACGAAGCACCAAGACGCACGCAGCAAGACGCGGACATCACACGGTCGCCTACGCACCAGACCGTGCCGCCTGCTCGCGGCTCCGATTCCCTATCCTCTCCCCAGCGCTCACTGTGGTCTGGGGTTGGTGTGGTGGCCAGGGTGTTTGTGACGCAGCCTGCTCGCTGCGTGCATAGTCGCACGGAATGGGCGGTTCACACTCCGAGCTGGGCAGTGAGCGCCCGGACCTGGTGTCAATGCAGGGGTTCCTGAAGGTAGGCAGCCACCGCTTGGTGTCGTGAGCATTGCTTTGGCATTGTTATGTCAGTTCACTGATTTGACTTGTTGTTATACTTGCCAGAAACAAAGTGTGAATGTCAAAGCCTGGAGAGACAGGTGCAGGGTGTTGCGGCAGTGTTCTGTTGGGGCGCACATGCTTCTTCACCTTTTGTTTTCATGGCAGGTACTTCGTTCTAAACAATCGCATGCTAACCATATTCGACGACAAAGCCGCCATGAGTCGAGCTCCTAAGGCTTCCATTGTGTTGGACGACTGTTCGGTGGTGATCACTGACTCTGAGACGTGCTACGAGTTCAGGCTGTCCACGCCGGAAACGGTGAGCTGGTGGCCCCCAGTGTCAAGTGTGAACGCGGGTGCTGATCCTGATATGTGCGGTGTCATGTCAGGATGCACGCCGGACTGCACAAGATCGTCAGTTTGTGTTTTCGCTTCGCGCTGCTTCGGCGAAGAGCCTTGCTTCGTGGGTGGAGGCACTTCGCATTGGTGAGTTCTGTGCGGGTGTCGGCGCGGTAATTGTATCACGCCGGGCTTGACTGTGTCTCTACATAGCGTCACGGCCTGTTTGGGTTGCCAATGGAGCTGTGGACGAGTGTGAGAAGTGTGGCGAAGGTTTTATGCTGGGCATGGGCAAGGTTCGTGCTGTGGTGTGTGATGCGGGTTGGGTGTCAAGCAGTGACGCTTGTTGTTCGTGCAGCACCACTGCCGCAACTGCGGGAGGATCTTCTGCCAAAACTGCAGCCCAGATACAAAAGCGCTTCGTGTGGTATGTCTTTTGGCGTTGCAGCTGCTATTTCCTGCTGTGGTTCATGTCATGCCTTGCTATCCGCTGGCCTGGCAGAAAGGTTACTTCGACAAGGTCCGCGTCTGTCGGAAGTGTTTCCCAGACCAGTACGCAGAAGCCGCAAAGAAGTCAGACTTGATGTTTGAGGCCAGTGCTGGGCAGAGAAGGCGAGAGTTTGAGCGTCGCAAGGCGGCAGAAAGGAAGGCCAACCGTGATACTCGTCGCGAGGAGATTCGGCTAAAGTATGCACGTGCCTCGGACCATTGATTGATCGAAGTGAAAACAAAAAGAACGTGTTTCTGTGTTGGGGCTACTTCTTCTCTGCGTCACCCTCCCCCTCTCCTTCACCGGCGTCAAACGGAACGACTGCAATGGGCTCAAAATCACCGCCGCTCGCTGCACAAACAAAAAAAGAAAAGCCACACAACCACGCAGGTGAGGCATGACGAACACCGCACGACACGCGACAGCCCGCGCCATACATGGCTTGTGAACGAAGTAAATGATATCATTGTCTGCAAGGGTGTGGTCTCCGATCGTGGACTCATCTTCGTACACTGTCGCCTGCGTAGCACCGGCTGGTTCAGTGGAACGTCACCAAGAAGACAAGGAGCCTCAGCACATCCTACCTTGTCCGCTGCATAGATTCGTATCCGATCGGGTGTCACCCGGCTGATTTCTGAAAGTTTGGACTTGAGCAGCCGCACAGTATCGGAGGGGTCAGCGACCAAAAAGACGGTCTGCTTCCCCCGCTTCGCACGAAGGTGAATCGGAAGTGCAGCCATGTTGAGCGGAAATCTGGTCCACCCAACACACCACACCAGCCATCCAACACGCGATCGAGCAACCACACCCATCAGAAATGTATCACCACTGTTCAACGAAACGCACCCGCCCAACCCACGCTACACCCACCTGTTGCAGGGTACGCAACACGATGCTGTCCTCCACGACACCAACGCACACAAAACACGCAGTGTGTTGTTCTGTGTGAATTTGACGTGACATAATACCGCGCAAAGCCTCGCCGCTGCGCGGCTCAAACAGCTAGCTCCCTTTCGTCGTGTCGTGGGGCATTGTGTCCTCGATTTGTGACCACTAGTTGTTGTCGAAGCCCGGTTGCTGGGACGTGGCGGCCTGTTAGGGTGCAGGTGCACAGCTGGTGTGTGCGGGCTCCACCATGCACTCCCGACGGCCGATTGTGCAGTGGTCGCGTCACTCGAGCCGGCACTTCGTGGTGGGTTCCCAAGACCTCCGCCTGTTCGAAGCTGTGGACCAACACCACAACAACGGAGCGGATGTAGATGCCCTGCTGGGTGATGCGCAGCGCGGTGGCGCGTTTCCTGGCGCCGTGGGCCCGCAGCCGGTGGTGCAGACGTGGGCTCCGAGCGGTGTGGCACGGCGGGCGGTTCCAAGCGTGGCGAGTGGTCGGGCGAACGCTGTGGCAGATGGTGGCACTGGCACGGATACGGGTACGGGTAGGTCCACGCACCGACTCCACCGCTCAGCCAGGGGGACCCTTCGGCAGCGCACCTTCCGCATTGTCAACGCACTGAGCGATGTGCCGCAGATCAAGTGCCTGGCATGGTCCACTGACGCGCGGCGGCCGTTGACTCTCGCGTCCGGTTTGGCCTCTGGCAAGCTGCTCCTCACCTCGTTTGAGGCATCACAGCCGGGGGTGCTCAAGGAGTTTGTCCCGCGCCATTCCCGTCCCTGCAACGCCGTGGACTGGAACCCGGTGGAGAAGTCGCAGGTAGCGGTGGGTTTGGAGAAGGTGCGCACGGACTTTTGCCTGCTCATCTGGGACGTCGAACACTCCGTGGGACGCCACGCCACCACATCGTTGGGCTCTGGCGCCTCCTCGCTGTTGGATTCCAGGCAAAGCACGCGGGTGACGGCGCACAAGCCGCTGCGCCAGTTCGCGAACACCGAGGCCACCACGGCGTTGGCGTGGATGCCGTCGCGCCCATCGTGCCTCGCCACCGGCACAGGGTTCAAGTGGCTGCGCCTGTACGACGTACGCAGCCGTGGCACCACGCCGCAAAGTGTTGTGGCGCACAAGAAGGCGGTGCACGGCGTGGTGTTTGACACCCTGGCCCAGGACATCCTGGCCACCTTCTCCGACGACGGCGTGGTGAAGGTGTGGGACGTGCGCAAGTTTACGGAGCCGGTGGCTGTGATCATCATGCGCACGCGTGCCCTCACACAGATCGCGTGGTCGCCCAATCGCAAGGGCCTGCTGGCCACCATCGCATCCCAAGAGCGCTGGATTTCGCTGTGGGATGTGCGTGGCGCGGTCGAGCCCAACGGCCACCCCGCCGAATCTGCCGCCACGGCCACCGCCTCCGCCACCGCCTCCGCCACATCCACATCCGAGTTTTCCACCTCTGGCGGTGCCAGTGCGTTTGCCAGTTCCCACTCTGCCGGCGGCCCGGCAGAGGCTCCGTCTCAACGAGCCATCACCACGCCCTATCGGCGGCGCTTCACGCGCCAGCCGGTCGTGTGCATGTCATGGGAGCCACCGCGGCAGGGACAGCGCCACAGCAATCGCATGTTGACGGTCACGATGAGTGGTTTGGTGGAGGATGTGTGCCTGACAGAGTCCCTCCCCGTGGCGCTGTCCCCGACGGGTGGTGTCAGCTTCGCCTCAGGCCACGACTTGTTCGTGTGCCCGCCACCCAAGGTGAACAGCGTGGACCGTGTGCCGGACACAGGCACTCGCATGCGCATTCGCCTGGCACTGGGGTACTCCCTCGACATCGCCAAGAACCACGAACTTCTTGCTGAAGCCTGTCGCTCTGTTGCGCAGCGCTCTGCGGCGCAGCACTGGCGTGGACGCGGTGGCGGCGGACGTGGTGGTGGTGGTGGTGGTGGCGCGCTGTCACTCAGCACCAGCGGCGACGCCCGCCACAACGCCACCGCGGGTGCAGGTGCAGGTGCAGCCATTACCTCTGTGTCTGTACCCTCTTCCTCGCGTGTGAACCCCGCGTTTGACCTGTTCTTTGACGAGGATGTTTACGGTGGTGTGGACCACCAGTTGGTTGGCAGTGGCACCGGCGGCAGTGGCGGCGGTGGCGGCGGTGGTGGTGGTGGTGGTGGAGTCGGTGTCACAGGCAGTGGTTCCTCCGCGCGTGGCGTGCGCCGAACAGCCGCAGATGGTGGCAGCGCGTCCCTGGTGGGACCACAAGGCATGGCCTCCTCCCTCACTGGTCTTCCGGTCCACCTCCGACACCATCATCGCCGCCACGGAGGTGGTCCGGGTCGGCCCCCGTTTCCTACCGACGGGGGGATGGGTGAAGGGCCAACGTCGGGCTTCGGTGGTGGTGGCGTGACGGACGCTCGCATGCACGCTGGGCGCGTGTCAGCAGCGATGGGGGCCTCCGCAGACGGAATGAGCGCCCCCGGTGGTGCTGTCGTCGGCGCTGCGGCCGGTGGTGTGCCGCCGGGTGGCACGGAAGACGACGACGACCCGTCCATGGACCCCGCCACCATGGAGATGTACCGCCACACCGCCGACTTGCGCAGCCTCAGGGGTGTGTGGGAGTGGCTGGCGTTGACGTGCAGTCCCTCCACTGGCGTTGCCGCGGCTGCAGCGGGAAGTGCTGGCGTGTGCAGCATGCTCAACAGCGCGGAGGCACTGCAGGCGGCGCGGCACGCCCGGTCACAGGGTGGAATGGACGGCGCACCGGCATCCGGCAGTCACGAAGCAGGGGTGGTGGTGGGAGGAGTCGGTGGTACAGTCACCGCTGCTGCCAGTGGTGTGGGTGTGGGTGTGGGTGTGGGTGTAGGAGTCGGGGCAGCGCTTTCTTCTGGCCGTGGTGTCCCTACGTCTGGGTCTGGTGCGATCACGGGCCTCTCTGGTACCTCCGGAGTGGTGCCCAGCGCTGCGGGCGACGGCGTCAGTGTCGGTGCCAGTGGTGGCGCGGCTGCGGCAGTGGGAGTCGGTGTAGGAGCAGGTGCGGGAGTGGGGGTGGGAGTCGGTGGCACGAGTGGTGCCGGCGCAGGTGCTCGTGGCAGAGGTGGGGCGGCGGGGGAAGGTGGGGGTGGGGAAGCTGGTGGTGCACGCACAGGCACGATGCCCGCCGTCATGGCACCCTGTGGTCCCTTTCGCAGCTTCCGTCACGCGTCCCGTGATTCGGCGCTGCGTTTGTGCGGCTGGGTGACTGTGGACGGTGCCTCAAGGGGCGCCGGGTTGATGGCAGAGGGCGCCGGTCGAGCCGTAACGCCTGCCGCCGCCGCGACGCCGATGGGCGCTGTGGACCGTGAAGCCTCAACACCCGGCGGCGGCATGTCCGGTGGCATGTCCGGCGTCGGTGTCGGTGTCAGTGTCGGCGTTGGGGGTGCGGGGCTGGCCTCTGGCCTGGATGACTTGATCGCGGCCTGTGAACGTGCAGGGCGCGGCGACCGTGCTGTGGCCATGGCAGTGTGGCACGGTCAGCTGCGCAAGGCTGTGAAGTCGTTGGATCGTGGTGCCGCGCGCCGCATGGAGGTGGCACGTAAACTTGCTCGTGACGCCCAGGCCTCGGGACGCAAGATGAGTGCCTCAACAGCTGCACGCGCCAATGCCGCGGCAAAGGTAGGTGTGGTGGGTGGCAGCTGAGTTGTCGTGCTTGGACAAGATTCTGTTGTTGTTTTGTGGTGTGGTTGTTGTCGCGTGCCGTTGCTTTGGAAGGGGGGG
>Ga0213833_1001030_pt1 | contig 21715 bp, 8 predicted proteins | sample SWATP21_FD_160575 | JGI IMG/M metagenome (GOLD analysis project Ga0213833, IMG submission 160575) | Coastal seawater microbial communities from Marineland, Florida, United States - SWA TP2 #1 | ecosystem: Environmental > Aquatic > Marine > Coastal | place: USA: Florida | collected 2016-08-14 | reverse complement strand
GGGTGGAGGTGGGGGGGGGGGGGGGGGGGTCCACCCGGGTTGTTGCGTGACGTGGCAATGCGATGCTTGCACTCACTGTTCACACAAACCACAGGCACGCCTGAACCACACCTTCATGAAGAAGGACTCCAGAAGAACAGGAGTCTTGCGTGTGTTGGACATCAAACATGCTCTGCAACAGATGGATCCGAACATCACACGGGCACAAACGAACAAGTACCTTGCCCAGGGTACACAGCACAGTGCCAAGACACTGAAGTGGGACACCCAAGTGGAGTATGAGCAGTTCATGCAAAACCTGAGGAACACGCTGGTGAAGAAGGAGCGCAACTGGAACCCAGATGCACAACCTGTCATTTCCACCGCAGGCTGGCCTGATCCGAATGAAGATGATGCAGGCACCTCTGACTCTGGCGCTTCAGCAGATGAGGCGCCAACTGATACGGGTGCTGAGTCCGCCGCCACCGCCACCGATGGGGAGGGCGACAGCAAGTTGACAGTGAAGACGTCGCCTGCTATCCGGCGCCTGCGCAAGCGTCGACGCCGCTCCAAGCGGAAGCTGACAGGCAAGGGCAGTGCGCGATCACTGCGCGGGTCGTTTCGCGGGACACCCCGGTCCAAAACCAACAACGGCGGCACGCCCCGTGCCCGCAAGTCTCGCCTCCAGAGGACACAAACGGCGTCCTCGGTGCCCAAAGTGGAACCCACGGGCAACGATCAAAGCTGAGGGCTTTCATGGTTGACCTGAGGAGGAGTCACACAAGCGAATCTCTCCCATGTCCTGTGTGTAATGTAGTGTCATCGTTTTGCTGTGCTGGTGCGAGTGCTCGGTGCACGACTACAGAATGAGGCCTGTCGCGGTGGTTGCGACGTCTCAGAAAGCAGCAACAGAAACTAAAATATCCCTTTTGCATGTTCGCAAAGGAACGGAAGCGCTGCACCACGCACTAGCGAGGCGCCCAAAACATAAATCACTCGCGCACGAGTATTTCGCCACACTACCACCCCTTCCTACGCACTGCGGACCGACGCCGCTTCTTCTTGGTTCCTCTCTTTCTGGGCGGCCGGGGTTCATCCACCAACACTGGCAGGGACTTGGTGCTGTCCTGGTTTGGGCCACGCTTCTTCTGTGCTGGTGTCTTCGGGAGGCATCCATACGCCTCAAAGGTGTGTGCCAGCTGACGTGCGTACTGTTGCCTCCCTCGACGCTTCACTCGACGGGGACCGCCATGCCGAGGAGACGAGGCGACTTGCACACCCGGGCTCTTGGCGTTGGGGCTGGTGGCGACACCGAGCCCGCCGGTCAATGACTCATGACTCAGCGCTCGCGCCAGAGTGGGGAGCACCAAGCTCCCATCTTCCCCTCGCAAGGGTCCTTTCTCTTCTCTGTGCGCCTTGCGCACTGCCTTCAGCTGCGCCGCCAGTTGATCCATGCGCTCCTGTTGCTTGCGATGGTGCCGACTGTGGTCCACATGCAGTGCCCCAGCCTCATCCACCGCGGAGTGGGACGGCTGATGATGCGCACCCCGGTGTTCGGCGGGCCGCAGACCTGGAACGCTCTTGGAGTTTCCGAGGCCCGGGAAGCGACTGTTGCGCGCCGGGCTTCGACTCGGCGACGGTGATGCGTCACGCTCTCGACGACCGCGCCCCTTGTTGTTGGAGCGGCTGCGGCGACGAGTTCGTTCGCGGCGACGGTCTGACGGAGACGCTCCCGACTTGGTCATGGGGGCTGGCTTAGCACGCACAGGTTGCGCGCTCATGGACCAGTGAGTGGGTTTGCCTGCCGCCGCTGCCGTGGTGCGCTTCGCGTTCGTGGACGGAAGCATGATACCATGAATCACCGCAGTGGGTACCTGTGCAACAGCCGCACTGTCCTCTGTCGACGAGCGACGAGTACGACTGCGTCGACGCTTCCGCACCGGCTTTTTCACGGACGACTGCAACACGGTCTCGGTGTGCCCCGCTCCCTGCGCGGCAACAGGCTTCGATGTGGACGATCGGCGGCGAGGGCGCTTCGTCTTGGACCTACTCCGCCGACGAGTGCCATTGGGCTTGGTTTTTGACTCCATGCGCCCTCTACCACCCGGTGCTGCTGCTGCTGCGGCGGCGGCACGCTTCTTCTGGACACTACGCTTCAGGTGCTTGGGCGTCGTGTGAAGCACCCCCGGCTTGCGACCCACTGCCGCCGCGGCAGCGGCTGCGCGCGGCGTCAAGTCCGGCGGCGTTGATGAAGGCGGCGGCGGGTGAGCTGGAGCCCGGATGAGGCGTCCAGGAACGTGCTTGACGGGGCCTGGTTCAACAGTGTGGGTGTGGAAACTCTTGGGGTGTGGTGGTGTGCCCACCCCCCCGCGCGCGGCGGAGTGTCGAGACAGGGTTCCCTTTGGCTTCTGGACCTCATCGTTATCGGCGTCACTGTCGCCGTCGTTGTCCGCGCCATCTTCCGCGTCTGCAACCACCGTATCAACTTGTACTGCTGCCAGGTCATCTTGCTTGCTCGAGGTGGCTACTGACACGGAAACTGGGGTCGACTTCAAGGGTGGTGGAACTTCTGCGTTCCCCAACCCCTGCAGTTCTGTCATGACATCGCCGCCAAGCAAGTCAAAGTCCATGCTGGCTTTCCTGTTGGTGGGGTTGGTGGGGTTGGCACCGCTCTTGACAGCTACAGAGACAGGTGCAACGGGTGGTGTCGTCTCCGGAGGCGTCTTGTGTGGTTCTGCACGCGCTTCTTCCTTCTTGGGCGCTTTTTGTGGCGGTGTCGCCGACGTGGATGAGGCGGGGACCTCTGTCTTGGAAGGTGACTTGGCTGGGGACTGTGCGGACGCTTGGGGCTCTGCGGGAGGTTGGGGCTTCGACGCGGGTTGTGGCTTGGCGGGTGGCTCCGGCTTCTTTGAGGCGGGGGGAGGCTGGGGTTTTGGAGTTTTGTGCACAGTGACACGCTGTGCTCCCACCTTTGGTGTTGTCACGACTCGCATGGCACGTTGCTTGTGGCTGGGCACATGCTTGACCGCTGTGACCTTCTTCATTGATGGGGGCTTCGTTCTCTTCACCCCCTGTGCGGGTGTTGTGGCCCGAGCAACAGGAGCTGTTCTCGCCGCTTTCGCTGTCACGCGGTGCGCTTTGCCCACACCTCGAGTCGCAGTCGTTTTGGATGCACCCCCCTTCGCTTTGGTAGCGGTCGACTTGCCCTTAGCCTTGCTTGGAGGCTTTGCAGACACCTCTTCCTTTGCCTCCACGATTTCTTCGGGTTGCTCTTTCTGTTGCAGAGTTGTGATGCGCTCTTCCAGGTGGGCGCGATACTTGATTGCTTCCTGACGAGATGCAGCTTTAGCGGGCTTGATAGCCAGCAACAGGGCTTTGCGACGCGGGTCCTTGAAACTCCGCCAAAAGGTAACAAACTGTGGCGGTCCTGCGCAGTTGTAGTGCTGTCCATCAAACGCGATTTCAAGCCGCATGTTGCACTGCTTGCTCACAGCAGGGGTTGTGATCACCAGTGTTCGTGTGTCAGTGACGGTGGCAGGCAGCCCAAGTGTGGTAGGGTTGTCCACAGGCGCACCGTTGTCGTGAACTTGCACAAACCGGGCCCGCGCAAACTTGGAAACCACAAATCCCGACCCGTGTGCTGTGATCCGGGACCCTCCCGAAATGCACGAGTCGTCAGGCTTGACAAAGGCAAGGCGTGGTGTCAGGTAGAAGCAGAGGGATGGTGGTGGAGACGCCGTCGGGGCCTTGGCCTCACAAGACGCATCGGCTGTGCTTTTTCTTGTCGGCGTGGAGGTGCTGCTATTTGACCTTGCCTTGCTAGCCTTGCGACTGCCCGACTTGGACTTGTACCCGCTTCTGGCGCTGCCTTTCGCCTTGCCCTTCTCGCCGTCCTTCTCCTTTGTGCTGCTCACTGTCTTCACGGAAGCAGACGGTGTGGGCACCGGCGCCGGCGCAGTCGGAACGCCAAACACAGCACCACCATCCAGTGAAACAGCGACAAGCATACGCCGTCCAGCACACTCAAGCATGTCGCCCTGAAGGGGCGGCAGCGTGGCAGTGATCGTGCCGGTATCCGCGTTGAAGGTGCCAGCTACGTCCAGTGTCGCAGTCGTGCCCGGGGCTTGCGATGCACCCTCTTTTACGCGGAAGAACCGAAGCACCGCTCGGGCGCAAGGATAAAACCCCATGCCACGGACGGTAACGAATGTCCCCCCAGAAGTGGGAGCGCAGTCCGGTGAGATGCCGGTGACCACGGGTGGAGGGGCGAATGTAAGGCGCTGGGAACGTGGGCATCGAACGCCGTCCACAATGAGTGTGGCCTCGCATACCACCGGCGCTCGCATGGAAGGTCCTGCCACTGCCAGATGTCGAGGGTTGATGTGGCGCAGCGAAGACCTGGTCACCAGGCGTTGCCGCAGCAGAAACAAAGGCGCCCCTGTCGACTCATCCACCCAAGCGTGTGCCAACAGCTGCAACACTGCCTCTCGCACCGCATCCTCTTGAATTAAGCCCCCGCTTTGACCTTCGGGACGCCCCAGGATGGTGGAAATCATGGCCGCATCTTGTTTCACCGTCAAGTCTAGCTCCGCTACCGCTTGGTACTTGCCTCCCAGGGTGTCCATCACAATTCTGAGCCCTTCACCCTCACGGTGGAACACTGTCAGCTCGAAGTCCTCCTCGCCAACCTCTACGTCCGCTGTTGTGATCACGTCACCGTCAGTGGTGGTTCCTCCAACCTCAATTTGATCCTCCTCGTCCACCACACCATCGCCATTCAAGTCACGCACAGCATATCGCGCAACTGCCACGCACTCCGTTTGGCCAGCGATTTCGAGTTCGCACTGGTCGATGTGGAAGGCAAAGCCAAACCCACGCACAGACAAGTTTGACACCGTTCCCAGCGGGAGGACATCTGGAACCAAAGGGTGCATTCCAACAAGGTGGAATCGTTGCCCCGAGTCTGTAAAGTCCTGACCGTTAAATGATACCTCCACGAAGAACATGGGACAGGCTTCGTCCACCGGGGCAGACGGAACAGCGCATGTGAGCATTCCAGCCGCGTTCACCACTTGGCCCTTCAGTGTTACCGCCTGGGACTCATACTGAGACATGCTGGGTGTGTACCTGACCCACACTTCACCGTCCTGTGACTCCATTGCAAGAAGTGCGTTTGCTCCCGCCACCATGATGCTGAGGGGCTCACCACAGCCAGCAAACATCCACGAAGGGTGAAGACGAGTCACTGTTGGCGGGCTCGTCACGAGAAGGTCCTGCGGACACCCAAACCACTTGCCCCGCGCAGATATTTCCACCGACACGTGCTGGATGCTTGGGGGGAACCGGGGCGACGTCACCGCGATGGTTCCTGGCGTCACTCCATCTCGCAGGAACTCGCCTTTGACCACCAGTCCGACGCGGCTGCCTCCTTCTTCTGGAGCAGCAAACGAGAAGCGTACATGTGGGACGATGTCAAGTTCGCCGAACACTTCAAACGCGCCGTTGATGCGGAGCTGTGTGCCACCCCGCATAAACACGGTGCTGGGTGACACAGATTCTGCTCGAAACACACGAAGGGCAAGTGGAAGATTGGCGGATACAGATTCTCCGTGCTTGTGAAAGCCTCCGATCCAGTGCTGGGGGTTGAACGCCACTTGGACTCGAAGGGGTGCAGGCAATGGCTGCGTTGGATCAACGATGGGTACAGGGAAAGTTGCTGTGGTGTTGTCCACCGCAGTGGCATGATACTGCCCAACCTCGTTGCCATCATTGTCCAGCAAGCGTACCATTATGCCGCTGCTTTTGGACTCGCTGCCGCGAACATCTGGAAGTGACTTGAAACCATGACCCGTGATGATTATGGGGTCCTCGTATCCAGTGGCGGGAATAACGTCCGGGTATATTGAAGACATGTGGAGCGGCTCCAGAACGTGAAGCGCTTCCGGTACAGCCACAGGATCCTCACCAGCCACAGAGACAATCAGGCGGTATTCACCGTGTGGAACGCCTGGCAGACGCGCCCTCACAACCCCGCTGCTTGCAACACACCAAAGAGAGGTTGCCAGTTGGAGCCAGTGTTCGGAGTCTTCCTCATCGCCCCCAGCATTCACCTCCACACTCACGACGGGATGTGGTTCGTTGATTGCAGGGAAGTTGCCTGTAATGGCCACCTCAACAGGTCGGTCCTCCTGCACCAACCGTGGGGTCACATCAACGGCTTCAAGTGGAAGGTATCCATACAACTCTAGCGGTGTGGCAGCAGTGGGGGTAGAAGGCATTGCCACAGCTGATGAGTTCGTTTCAACAGTGCTCTGCAACGGCGGTTGAAAGGTTGCACCCCCGTTGAGCGATACTTGGACTCGCATGAGGATGCCCGTATCGAGAACCGGCAAGACACATTGCACTTTAGACAGGTCTGACAGCAACGCCGTCACCTTCTCTTGGGTTTCTCGTTGACCATCCTGAATCTGCCGTGCGATCGCTGCTGACAAGTCGGCACCCTCTCGCCGTGATCTGAGAGTGTCCACTTTTTGCTGCAAGCGCATGGATGCGGAGTTGAATTTGTTGCGCGTGAGGTTGGCCTCTTCGACATTCACAAGGGTTCCTGGCACCAGGGCAAGCTCCTTTGACGAATCCTTCGCATCGCTGAATCGCAGCACAACTTCAGCGGAAGCGTCTTGGATTTCGTCAATGTGAAAGGTCAGCTTTGTGGGTGAATCCACACGCGTGTGAGACACAGAAATCGAGCGGAGAACGGGCACCGGGAAAAACGAGAACTGCAATGTTGTGTCTGGTGTTTTTCCTCCAGTGCCAGGTTCTCCTTGGCTGCAAGAGTCGATATCGACACTGATGGAAACGCGCTGAGCCGCTGCGAGCGCAGGCGTGACGCACTTGATAGTGGTGCGATCCACCACCTCTGCTGGTGCAGAAGCTTCAACACCGTCACCCCGAAAATGTACAACCACATTTCCAGGACGGAAGTTGGTGCCAGTGATGGTGATTTCGGTATTGCCGATGACAGGACCGTTGGTTGGGAGAACGGAAGACAGGTGGTGGGACCTGACTAGCTCAATGGGCAAGTTGTCGGGCAGCCAATCATGTCCACCATTGAGCGACACTTGCAGCACCGCTTCGGACTTGACGCATGTATCGTGCAGGGCCGTCGGTGGGAGCATTGCCGCCAGTTCACCACTTTCCGTGTTGACTGTGGCATTTGCTTGGGAGATCACAACCAACTTCGTCTCGTCTTCTTCATCGCTTTGAGAGAGCGCCATACTGCTTCCGCCCTTCACATCCCGGGCTGGAACCAGGAGTCTCATGATACAGACATTCTGCGCAGCTTCAGGAATGTCGGTCGCGGACACCAGCATGCGCACGCCATGACCAACAACCACTTTGTCCGGCTGCATGCTTCCAAGGGCCGGCCGAGCAAAGAACTTGTAGGCGCCAACTTCCACAAACGTTGTTCCATCAATGGCAAGAGCAACTTGCATGACTGGACCCTCACCAGCAGGCATGGTAAACTCGAACGTGGGCCCTCCATCGTCGTTGTCGTGACACAGAGCGCGTGTCACAGTTTGACGAGTCTTATCGTGCAGCGGTGTCAACCGAACTTGCGCACAGTCGCTCGCCACAAGGCCCTCCCCTGACAGAGTTACAACAGTGCCTCCCTCGACCGCGCCACAAGACGGGACCATGAGTACAGACTTGATGCGATACAATGCCAGCCTCGCACCAGACACACCCATGTCTTGACCGTTAACACATGCCACCACGGTGTAGATTCCACTCTTCTCATCGTCAAACTTGGGAGTCACAAAGCTGATAACCCCATCCCGCAGCAGCTTGGCTGGCACAGACAACACCACTTTGCCTGTCCTCGCGTTGAGCAGTCCTACACGCGGAACCGCCGCTGTACCAACTCCTTGGACAAGACCGGTGCCTTGACCTGTGACGACTACACCTCCGTCAACCGGCGCAACAGAGGTGTCCAGTGCAGTGATAATGGGTGCTGTGTAAAACGAGAACGCGTTGCCGCGAGAGGTACCACCCTGGATGACTTCCGCCAAACGGGTGTGAATCTGCTCAGGAGGCACCACGGGGGGATCAAACGTTTGTCCGTTGTCAAGACTGATGCTGATGAAGGCGTGGGTCGGGTGGGAGCCATCACGCGTCGTCATATCAGGCATGACGACCACTACCTCACCAGGAAACTGCGAACGCATTCGAGCTCGCACAGCACGGATGCGATCACGGACAGAAGCTTCCTGGGAGTGAAGAACCCCAGCAACCACTGCGTCGCTCTCGTGCTGACGCTGACTTGTGATCCGCTCCAGCTCACGCTCCAAATCAGCAACTGCCTCCACAACACTACGTCCACCAATGGTCCCTTTCACAACCTTCATGCTGTGGTGAGTGTGTTGTGGGGCGGTCAAACCTGGCGCCGAGCTCGATTCGTTGGCTTTGCCCTCTGTCGTTCCTAGGGCCTCAGCTGAGAACACTCCCGTGAATCGAACCAGTGGTTCCACATCAGAAGCTGCCGCAAGCTCCATGTTGCTTGTGAACACTGTGATCACCGTTCCTCCTCCCATTGGTCCGGCTCCCGGTTCCAAACGTTTGATGTCCGGGGTTTGGTATGCCTCGTACTCCAACTCCAGGCTCGAGAAATCACGCCCGCCGTTGAGCGATACTAACAGTTCAGCGCGGAACGGTGACGGAACAGCAGGCGCAATGAAGCGGATTTCGTGTGTGCTGACGAAAACACCGTGCACCGTGACATCCCCACCGGAAAGGGGAAACAACTCAAGATGGGGATGGATGCGCACACGAATGTCACCGGTGTCTTGGAAACCAGATCCATGCAACGCAATCAAGCTGCCTCCGTGCATGGCTGATGCCGCCGGGGACGCCAAGTACCCAATCGGGCTATGGTACGCACAGAACTCTTCTCCTCGAAGTTGCTGAGCCTCATGAGGTAGGCTTGGCAACAGACGCGTGGCAGAGGGCACAAGGTCATCTGGCACAAGCCACAAAGTGTACACTCCCGGGCTGGGCAACTCTGGCGTCACATATGTGCGAACCATCGAGTCGCTCACCGTCACCGGCTGTTCTGCTTCCTTCACAGCAACAGCCTTCTTTGTGTCACGACTCCAGAGGAGGAGGACGGGTGTTGACGGTTCAGTATCTGCAGATGACGACAGGCCTTGCGCGGGCAGAGACACACGCATCCGAGTTCCGCCATACACCGGACCGCACTGAACATCGCAACGGGAGTTTGACATGCTGGCGATTGTGCTGCCAGGCATGGTGCCATCCCCGAGAACAGACTCCTCCTCAGGTCCAGCAAGTGATACGGTTGCAAGCACGCTAGACACGGTGCTATCCGACGTGGCTGCTTCAACAACTTCAGTGGGAATTGGCACAGACAACTCAGAAGCTCCACTTTGGCCGAGGAACTCCAGAACTTCCTTTCCCTTCGCAGCAAAGTACATGGAGAGATCATACACATCCTGTTCACGCTCAGAGTGAGGGGCATGGTGCAGAGCTGGATCCTGATTCAACACTCTGATGAACTCCTCCAAGTCATCCGCACGACTGGTTGCTTCCATTGTGTCCTTGGTGAGATCAACCACGACACTGAACACACCGTCTCGTGTGGCATCTTTTTCCGCACTGGCGGTCTCAGAGGCGCTTGACGTCACTGCACCACGAGCTTTGTGTGATGCCCCCTCAACGTGAAACCAGACTCGCGTTTGTCCGGGATGGACGAGCAGATTGCGACCGCGCAAAGACAAGCGCGGTACCAATCCGTGCTCACGATGCACGGCGAGCAGTCGTGGCTCAGCCACGTACACAAAAGGCACACGGCAGTCGGTAAAGCGCTCACCGTTGAGTGACACCTCCAACAGCACGAGCCCCACAATGTTAGCTACACGTGGCAGAACAAAGGTGATCCTCTCTGCCGAAACAAAGGTAGCTGGGTGGACTTGGCGACGTCCAATCGTGTCGCTGATGGAGACGCAGAGCTTCGGAGAGTTCACGAAGCCTGAACCTCGCAAAGAGATCTTTGTGCCACCTGCCACAGTTCCAAAGTTCGGCTCGGCAAGCCGCACTTCGCACGGTGGCGTTCGACGGCGGCGCTTGTCCTCTTCACGCCGGCGATTCGTGGAAGCTAAGTGGGTGGAAATGTCAAGAGTGGACACAGGGAACGATGCAGCGTCGCTGAAGTCACGGCCACCATTGATACTGGCGCTAATCATCACTTCCAGCTCCTCGGCCATCGCGGCATCAGGGTCTCCCCCCAACTCCACTTCGGCGCGCTTCTGTAGCTCCTCCTTCATTGCCTGAGCTACTTCGCTAGGCAGATCAGCAGCCACAACCAGTGCGTCACGCTGAAGTGCCGAGTGGCTGTGAACTTCCGCCGCCAACTCCGTGCGAATGTGCTCCGCGGCCACCATGTCACCTTCGCAAGCCTGTCGCACCATACGGGCGCGCAGCTTCACGATATTCTTGAGGCGATGCTGCCAGTCGCCAGCGCGTTGTACAATGTACGTGGCGGAGCCTGTCAAAGTGCTCACGTCCGTACGGACCTGTAGGCGCACGAGGACTTGCGTGTTCTCGTCCCGGACAGGAGGAGATACCTGAAGCACGTCATGCGTAAGCATATGCACATTTCACACACCTACACACACGCCAGCTGTCGTACATGCACCAACAAGGCTGTTGCAGCGCCATCCGTCAGAGACAGGGACACCCAGTTGACGACTAGGTCTGAGTGGTACACAAAGCTTGCATTGCAGTCCGTGGCGACCGTACCCGCAATGTTCTGCGTGAGCACAGCACCACTCGGAGTGTGGCGACCAACAGGCACAAACTGTTGTCCGTTCAACGCAACAGAAACGCCACGGATCGGCCCAACGGTGCGGCCGCGTGGAACAACCACACGAAGACCACGGGATGTCGAATGGCCTGGCAGTACATCAACATCCTCGAAATCGACATCACTGTGATGAAATCGCACTACCGCGCTTTCTGAGACCGGAAGGTCAGTGCCGTGAATGTCCACCACGGTTCCGCCGCGCACCGGTCCCACGTTGGGCTCGATACCGCTGAAGTGTGGCTGTGAGTACACGACAAACGTTGCCACTGTACCATCGGTGCTTTTTGGAACAGCAACGGGAAGAGTGCCCCGCTTTGTGGGAAGAAGACCGATTCGGATCTCAAAAGCACCGTCTCGGGGAAACTCCGGCGTGTGGAATTCAATCACGGGACCTGTGTGCTGCAGGCGTTCCGCGACCGTTACTGTCTGGCCTTCCGACCTTTCTTGCTTTTCTTCGGACAAGTCACTGAAGCCAGCTCCCTCGTACACTGTGTCCGCGGCAACAGTCTCACCGCGTGTGTCCAAGACCAAACCGGATCCACCACAGAATACGAGGTACAACGCCTCCACACCGTCCAAACCGTCAACGCCCACGTAGATTCTCGTTCCGCCACTGGTTGGACCGCTCAGTACGTCCATGGCCTTCACGGTTGGAGTTTTGATGACGGAAAACGACTGTTGGCCGCCTACAAAGCTTCCTCCACCACTCCCCTCGCTATCCCAGCCGTCCACGCCCCCATGCAGCGCAAGATCAACAGCAACTTTTCGAACACGTTCATTATCACCAAGCACCACAGCGGGTGTGTGAAACACGAGGTTCGATGGCACATCCTTTGCGGCAGTGGGAGAGCCACCGGCAACGATATGGTGCATCCCGATGCAGGCTGAAAGATAGGCGTGGCCGAGCAGTTCAGCCACTTGGTCGTGGTGGTGCCCTTGAACCACAGAATACGCTTTTGCCTCTCCGACAGCTGCGTCGTACTCCGTCAAAATGGTCCAGAGTTGTTGAAGCTCCCCACTCCACGCGGCAGGGCGTGCAATAACACGGCTCCCACCGAGTGAGATGGCGGACCCACACTGGTTGCCCGAAGGAAGACCTGACAGGACAGCACGGTGAGAATCTGCACAGTGAACTTTCATGAAGCAAGGATCACGAACGGGCACGAGTTTGTTTCGGGAGTGACTTCGCGGCCTTGCGCTTGCTGCTGAATTCTAGGCGCCGCGCGTGTGCGTCAAATCCTGACACTGGTGGCAGACTTATGAGGTTGACTCCACGTGCAGAGATTCGGCATTGGCCTTCAGCCGCCCCAGAGTGGTGTGACAACCCTTCCAAGCTTGGGGTGCCATGGAAACTGAGAGACAACAACCGCTCACGTAAGATTGGCTGGCAAACATGACAAGTGAAACAACACGAGCACACTGCACGCACAGGAATACTGCGCCAGTCCATACAAACTGGTCATCGCATGATCGGACTTCAACTTTGTACAATCCTGGTCGCTGGACTGACGGCACCACGGCTTCCAACAATGACGCCGTGATGAGTTCCACAGCCAAGGCGACGATGGGCATTGCCTCTTCACCGTCACACGGAACAGTTTCGCCTTGCTCATTCACAGACGGAGGCGGAACAAATCGTACAGCAAGCCGTTCACTCTTCATCATTCCTGTTCCATGCAGGCGAACTCGAATACCGCCCTTCATAGAGCACGACCGTGGAACAGCTTGATGCAAACTGCACCTAGCGTGCGCCATGATTGTGCCAGGTACTGACAGTGCAAAATCCTCCCCTCCATTCACGGACAAGAGAACTGCAAAAGGCTTGGCTCCTACACCAACTGCGGGAGCGTGGAACTTGATTATGGATGTGTTGGGGGAATCAGGTACAGACTCCATCGTCACTGATTGCACGACATGCTGTTGCGGCCACACGCCATGTGAGCCTTCTGGAATGACCTCGCGAACCATGACAGCCAGCTGGTCAGAGGAAGGGGGAATGGGCATGTTGGTGACCTTAATGGACATCATAGTCCCGCCAGTTGCCTTGAACACACTTGGCGAGGGTGCTGACGCCTCTGGCAGCGTCAGATACTGGTATGGCAGAGCCCCATGAAAGGTTTCCCCATTCAGCGAGACAGAGACGTGCACTTCCTCGGCAACCACCGCCGGAGGAGTTGTGCAGCCGACGTAGTCGTTTCCCATGATCGTGCCATTCACATCAGCGAGCACAGAACCATCCGGCCGCGTGAACCGAAGCACCACAACACCCGTGTCGACAAATGGTCCACCACGGATACCAACCCAGGCCCCACCCTTGACGAAACCAATGCTGGAGGTCAATTGCGACACCACGGGCTCTTGGTACGATGAGAAAACCACCTCAGATCCTTCCACGTGTTGCCCATTGATACAAACTCGCAGTCCGTACCGACCGGCGGGCAGTGGCACAGCCAATGCGAGCGTCGTGTCAGAGACATAGGTGACCGGAACAAGACGTGTCGTGCTGTTTACGCCACCCATGCTGGACAGGCTGCTTATACGAGGTAGCCCATCCGAGGCCCCAGCTGCGTTGGATCCCACGGCACCTGACGGCAGGTGCCCCTCTTCGTCACTGCTACTCCCATCTTGCTCGTCGCGAAACACGGAGGTGATCTGAACACACAGAGAAGGAACGTCCAAGAAGCCATGGCCTTTGAGTTTGAGTTGCATTGGCGTGCCGTCACTAGATCCACTTGGAGTCGGGGCGGCACATGGAACCACTGCGGTGAGGCTGCTAGCTTCATACAGGCGGATCGTCAAGTTCGTGGCGTGGAACTGCTGACCGTTCAAGCTGAGCTCAATTGATGCTTGGGTGGGAGCCGTGCCACTTGGCGATCGGATTTCGGGGCACACGAATCGCACATCATGCACGCCTGCATCCAACTTAGGAAGAGGTGCCAATGCTTCGTGGCGTTCCTTTTGGATAACTTCCAAGCGTTCCTCCAGAACACGAGCGTCTGCAGCACATGCGGAATGAGAAACGCATGGAGAACATCACGCAAAACAAGCAGCAAACATACCAAGTCCAACTGCTGCAGCTTCGGCTTTGAGTCGCGTGTAGCGATCATCATACACCCGCTCAAGTTGCTTCCGTTTTGCGATCGAAGAAAATGAAGCCTGCACATCGAAAGTCTCCTCTGTGGGTAGCACCACTCGAACACTGAGGGATCCGGTGGCTAGATGCAACGGAAGTGGCTTGTCAAGTGTCAAGGATACGGTGGAGCCACCGTATCGTGACTCCAGGCTCGGGACAATGGTTGCACCGTGTGTCACGGCTGTGTCATACACATAAAACGTGGTGTCCAGTACGAACCACTCCACCCTGTCCGCGGTTTTCGAGTGTGTGGCAAGGCCCACTTGGATGTTGTATGCCCCAGGTTGCAACTCCGGGGAGCGTACATCAATGGTTCCCACCTTGGAAGAGGGTGACACGAGCGCAGTCATGCTGGACACAGAAGCCCCGTCATCGGGAGCGGCGACGAGGGACAGGGAGTCAGACGCTGGTGGTCCACCATATGCACTCAGGGAATGGGACAAGCCTTGGCTGGTACGGGTCATGGAAAAGGGTGCAATGACGGAGCCGTCCATACTGAGTCTGTGGGCAACGCGCGTCGATGATACCGAGCTGGATGCCACGACAGGTGATGACTGGGCGTCGCTTCCCGCGTCGGCAGCCGCAACAAACTGGACTGTTACGGCCGGTGATGCCAGCACCACCTCACTGGTTTCTTCACACGGAATCTTGACACGTGTTGCACCGCCTGGCGGCCCCAAAACAACGCTTGGGTGCAGGCGTTGGAGCTGGGGTCGATTTAACACCGTGATGTGTCCAAGCAAGCCTATCCACTGTTGTCCCTTGTCCAGAGAAACGGCCAGAGAGAGCACGCGAGAGGTCGTGTTCTTGAGCACGAGCACTCCGCGCCACACACAGGACCGATCTTCTTTTGCTTCATCGTCGCCTGAAGCTGCCGAGGTTTCTTGCGACAGCACCATCCGCGCAACTTCCGCATGTCGGTGTGTCACCTGTAGAAATAAAGGGGTGTCAAGCGAGTCTAGTGTGGCCTGGGTGTCCGGATCCACTGTCACTGTCACCACAGAGCGAACCGGGGTGCCAGCGGCAGCAGGGCTCTTGATTGCTTTGTCGTCAACAACCATGACAGCAGGCAGCACCGTTGCCTTTGATACACTGCTGTTCATGCACATCAAAGGATCCACGAGCCCAACTTTTACATGACCGACGCACAGTGACACGAGATACGTCCCTGGGCTGTCCAAAGGCTTGACAGACACACCAAAGTCGCCTCGCACGGTGCACTCCACATCCCCAGCGCCTGGCTGGGCGTTGGGGGCCGAGCTGTTTCCGGAATTCGCTGCAGGGGGCGTAAGAAGGATCAAAAGTTGGGAGTCCTTTCGTGCACGCTCAAGCTCCGCCGCGGAGGCTTCCGACTGCGTCGCCCCCAATAGCCATGACGGCCGTGACAGTTGGAAGCGCCGGAGGAGAGTCAGCAGCGCCGCCACTTCGGCATCCACGCCAACCGCTTCTTCTGCAGCGGAGGGCTCCCCAGGTCCACTGTCCAAGCCGGAAATGCCGGATCGCGTGGAGCTTCCGGTACTGGGGCTGGGGCTGTACTGCGGGGGAATCGTCGCGGCTGATGCAGTGATGTGGCTGGGAAAGGGAAGACTGCAGCCCTTGCGATCTCCAAGCCGTGTTTGAGTGGGCATCTTCAGCATGCACACGCGGGGAGTGATGGAGATGCGCTTGACAAGGGCCACGGGCACGACACTCAGTTCTCCAACGACCATGACATGCTGGCTGACAATCAGCGCGCCAGTGAAGTCATGCTCCACGATGTCGGCGATCACTTGGTACTGGCACACCTTCCCTGGATTGGTGGAAGCGCCAGTGAGCACTGTTGTGGGCACAGCGACTGTCACACCCTGCAAAATACCTCCCCCCAGAGGATGAGGGATGGCTTGCAGGCTGGGGGCGGGAATGGCTTCTCGCGCACCCGAAGCGGTTGTCGCGCCCGGCACGTACTCACTCCGGGGGCTTGTGTCTCCTTTGTTGCTCGCCGTCTGAACAGGCATGAATAAGACAGCGCGGACGTTGGATGCTGGTGTGCCGGGCGGCAAGCACGCTGTGACCGACGCCTCGGTGCTGCCTTCTTCCGCGACAATAAGCGGCGGCCACACGCCCGTGCCCAGAGGATCATGTTGGTGCGCTGAGCGCGGTGTATCGTAGCGTGTGGCGGTACGCCACATGGATGTTGGTGTGCTAGCGCCATCACCAAGAACACTTGAGGAATCCAGGTGCATTGGGGTGCGTCCTGATGTGTTCAAAGACATCCACGACGGAACATCCGAAACGGAAGCCATCCTGCCCAACAATCGTGGCACAGCTCAGGCGATCCAGGGTTCGTCGGTGCTCCCGTTCCTTCCCGCCCTTCACCCACACACCCCACACACCAGGCACAGCGCCTTGGTCAGTGAGCGCCGCAGTCAGTCACACACCGAGCTGGAGAAGAGCACGGAGAGCACTGCCAAGGGGGCGGCACACAAAGCAGTTTGCAATGAGTGAGCAGCCGCCCGACGGGCCGTACGTGTGTGGGCCTTGGCGTAATGGAACACAAATGGTCTTGCACCCACAAAGAAAAAGCCAAATGTTGCGGGGTCGGAGGCACAACAGCCGTGGGTGGTACGACACAACGCGACACAACGGTTGCGGGCCGTGGAGTTTGCGTTTCGGACGAAGAAGAAACCTCCAATCATTTGCTACTTTTGATAATATAATATCAGTGTAACTTCACGACGCACTGTGTTTGGCTGTGCGCAGTTCGTGGTAAAATTGCGAGATTCATGGGTACTTTTCAGGTGTCGTGAAGGTGAACGGCCTTGCTGCTTCTTTTTTTTCGGAGATCACGCTGTTTCTTGAATCGGTTGCACAACCAACAGCAGCAGCACTGGGCAGGTGCATGGGATCAGCTCCTATCTGGGGAGGCACTCCCACTCTGATCATTTGGTCCGGTCACGACTCGTTGTGAGATCCTGCCCGTGAAAGGGTGTGGGGGTTGGGGGGACTCCAAGGGTGCGAGCTTGAGAAGCAACCGGGCCACCACATCACCGTCACATCCGCATGGCGATTGTACGCACAGCACGCACACTCGACGGCCGGGGGTGGTTTCGTCAGTCCCAGTTAGCAACAGCGTTGCTATGTGTGACATTGTCGGCACAAGCGCCGTCAGTGGCTGCAGATGGCGGCAGTACGCTCATGACAGTGTCCTTTGTCCTGCTGGGCGTGGTGCTGTTGTTTGGCGGCGTGCTGGTGTGTCTGCTCTGGCGTTCGAGATCCCGTGCGGTCCAAGTACAAGCCAGTGTCAACTTCATGGATGCACCAGGCATTCCCATGGTGAAGTCAGTCACCGGTGACATGCTGGAGCTCCACTGGGCTCCTCCAGTGTCGGCAGCCGAAGGCATGGTTGCCCACTACAACATTAAGTTCAACATCGGCGACGCCAACTACTACATAGACACCCGCACGCCGCTGCCCCAGTTCAGTCTCACTGGATTAAAACCGGGATCTCGTGTGGACCACATCCGCGTGTGTGCGGTGTACCATGGCAGCGAGGAAGAAGGGAGCTACTCGCCACACGTGTACGCCATGACGAATGACTATCCGAGCGAGCCCAGAGGCTTGCGGTCATCGTCCAAGGCGCAGGACTCCATTTCACTGGCCTGGAGCCATCCCGACTTTGATGGGCGCACACCCGTGCGACAGTATGCGGTGTCCTACACGTTTCAGGGCGCTCCGATGAGTTTTGCCACCAACGACGATGTGCCACTGTGCACGATTGAGAGCCTGCCTGCGGGCTCAGTGCTGCATGATGTCATGGTCGCCGCTATTAACGATGTGGGGCAAGGCCCCCCTTGTGCTGCCCTACCACAAGCTGAGACGCGGCACGTGGGGGCCACGGAGCTCCACATTACGGACGTGTCGAACACGGCTGTGAAGCTGCACTGGGTGCCACCCGTCGTGTCAGACGATGTGCAGGGCTACGTCATCCGGTACATCAAGGGCAATGAAGCCGTAGAGGTGCAAGTAGGCCCCGATCCAGAGTATCTCATTGCTGGGTTATCCCCCGGTGAGACCATCGACGACCTGCAGGTTGCCCCCATCACGCTGCAAGGCGAGGGACACCCGAGCAACAAGCTTCGCAACGTTCAAACACTGGGAACCTGCAGTGCCCCCACAAACGTGCGTGTGGAATCTGCTACAGACTCGACATTACTGCTGCAGTGGGATGCCCCTGTCCTTCACACCGGCAGCGATCCCGTCATGTACTACACAGTGTCGTACGACGTCGGCGGTGACATCCAACACGTGTCCACCCCGGACGCTGCGGCGAAGATCGTGCTGAAGGGGCTTCCGGCTGCGACAGAGGTCCAGAGCATCACGGTGCAAGGTGTGGTGGCAGGCGTACCAGGTGAGCCCTCGGAGGTGATCTCCGGCAAGACACACGTGTACGATGCGCCGCCGCAGCGCCTGCGTGCTGCCATCATCCGCACCCACTCCCTGCAGCTCATGTGGGACCCACCGGAGGAGCCAACACGTGAATACGTGACCTCCTACGTGGTGAGCTACACCGTCAACCAGGTGTTGTTCCGTGTGAACACCCTGTCGGGTGGCACCTCTTTCGAGGTCGGCGGCGGTGCCGGGGAGCCGTGCAGCAACCCCCTTCCGGAGAACTGCACACTGGACACGGTGTCTGTGCGGGCCATCACCAACCGCGGGGAGACACGCGAGTCAAACACGATCACCGTGTCCACCCACGGACGCCCCACAGCCGTGACCGACCTGGTCAAAACCGCGGAGCAGGTCAACGGCATGACGTTGACGTGGACACGACCCGCGTCGGACGGCGGCGCGCCGCTCACGAAGTACGAGATTTCCTACTGCGTCGACGGCACCGACGTTCGCACCGCGGCCGCCCCCACCGCCACGTCGTTCATTCTCCGTGGCCTGCCGCCCCGCTCACAGGTGCCCACCGTCTCCGTCGTGGCAGTGAATCGCGTCGGGCCGTCGGAGCCCGCTGTTGTTGCGGGGCGGACGCGTCCGTCTGCGCCCGCGCACCTCAAGTTGCTGCGCGCCACCGGCAGCACGCTCACGCTGTCGTGGCGAACACCCGCTGATTTGGGCAGCACCCCGCTGCAGTTCTATGTCGTCAATTATTCCATGCCCGGGGGCGGCATGGCTCAGACACAGCTACCGTGCGGGGGTGCAGGTGTAGGTGCAGGTGCTGGAGCTGGGGCTGGAGGTGCGGGTGCTGGAGCTGGGGCTGGAGCTGGAGCTGGAGCAGGGGTAGTTTTGACCGCCACGACGAGCTCTGGCTCGGCAGTGGGTGACGGGGAGACCCAGAGGCCGGCGGTGACCCTCGTGTTGGGCGATGGGTCTGACATCGGTGGGGCGCCACTCGCAGCTGGTGCGGTGTTGAACCGCATCACCGTCGTGGCGGTGAACCTGGCGGGTGAGTCAGAGCGCAGCAATGAGCTGTCCAGCGTGGCGACGCTGAGCCAGGCGTCCGCGCCGCAGCGCTTGATTCTGGGAGACGTCGGTGATGCGAGCGTGCTGCCACTTCGTTGGGAAGCTCCTCGTGACAACGGCGGTGCGACGATCCTGTCCTACACCATCATGTATGACATGGGCGGGAAGCAGTACGCCAAGGACACGCAGTCCAGCGTCTCGCACTTTGATTTGCAGGGTCCGGGTGCCGGCGTTGCTGTCACCAACATCTTTGTGCAAGCGACCACTAGCGTGGGTGCCAGCCCTCCTTCCAACACAGTGCACATGGATGTGCCGCCAGCACCGAAGGGAGTGGCTGTGGGAAGGGTCAGCATGACGTCCATCCCCGTGACTTGGGAAGCGCCGGAGGACGCGGCGTGCCCCATTCGGGAGTACGTTGTATCGTACACAGTCGGGGGCACGCGTCACGAGGTGCGCACGGGTTCAGCGGCGCTGGACTTTGTGGTCGGGGGAGGTGCTGGCGTGCCCCCGTCTTCAGCGATCCCTGCGGACACGCATGTCGGCATCCAGGTGTTTGGTGTGAACGTGGTGGGACAGGGCGCCCCGTCGGTGTTGGTGGACGCCACCACGGCTGCAGAAGGCGCCCCCTCGTCGCTGCAGGTGCTGGAGTTCACCAAGGACAGCGTTACGGTGACTTGGACGGAGCCGAGTCTCACAGCCCACCCCCCGTTGCGCTACGTCGTGTCTTACACGCTGAACGGTCAGCCACAGACGAAAGAGGTGGGTGCACCGGGCACTGTAGCGGTGCTGGACGGCTTGAGCCCCGGCACCGAGATTTGCAACATTGGAGTCCACAGCATCTCCGACCTTGGGCCAGGCCCCATGAGCGCCGTTCTCGCGACAGCACAGACTCTGGACGTCCCTGGACCCCCGGCAGCTGCCAAGGTGCTGGAAATCACTCCCATTTCAGTCGTGATTGCCTGGAAAAAGCCGCTGCATACGGGTGGGCGGATCACCCGCTACCTCCTTCGGTGAGTTGGGGTGTTGGGGTGTTGGGGTGTTGGGCGTCTTTATGTGCATGCATGCATTGCGTCGGTTGGGTTGCCTTCTGCTGTGGGGCTTGTTGGTTCGCAACCGTGCATTTGACGTCTGCTGGTGCTGGATGCACTTGCGTGTGTGTTTGTGCGCGCGCGTGCGTGCGTGTGGGTATATGTGTGCCACAGCTACACTGATGCCGCTGGCGAAGTGCACGAACTTCAGTCAACGGACGAGCATGCTCGACGTATGGAGATTGATCACCTGCCACACGGATTTGAGCTGCGTTTCGTCCAAGTGTGTGCGGTGAACGGCGCTGGCATCGGCCCAGCACGCGATGTTGGTGATGCAACCACCCACAACGTCCCGGGTTGTCCGGAGGACGTGTTCATCACGGACACAACCACCACGACGGTGGGGGTGGAATGGGATGTACCAGATGTGAGCGGCGGCGTCCCCATCACAGGGTTTCATGTGCGATACACGTCCGAGGGCGACACGTACGTGACACGCGTCGAGAACGACGTGTATGCGTTCCAAATCGCCGGAATGAGGCCCGGGCAAGTGGTGGAGGATATCCGAGTGCTTGCAGAGAATGAGGTCGGAGTTGGTCCGCCGTCAGAGTCTCTCACCGCGACGACCAAGCTTCCAAAGCCACCTGCCCCTGAAGCACCTGAACTCCGCAAAGCGTACGTCGTATGGTGGTGGTCACGCATCTGTTTCGTTGCTTGAATGAAGGGGTACGGTTGGCTTCGTGTTGACAACGGCACTGCTTTGTGGCGCGCAGCTATCGCTCATCCAAACGCCTCGACATCAAGTGGCGCCACCCCCAGATCAGCATGCGCAACAAGCCGCCCGGGGAGGAGATTGTGGAGTTCGAGTTGCAGTGGACCCCGTCACATGGATTCTCACACGCGCTGTCCACACTGCTGGGGACCGGAACGGCCGAGGTCCAAACGGGGGTGGACGACGAATCGCGGTGGGGGCTGTGCCACGCGTGCACAGTGCCTGCCGTCGAGTCTCGCGAGCTGCAGCACACCGTTGTCTCTGCTCTCCCAAATTGCAGCTACGATTTCAGGTGGGAATCACGCTCGCCCCTCTCGCCTGCTTCTTCCGTCGTACTCATGGTTGTCGTACGCGTTTTTGTCTTGTTGTTGTTGTTGTTGTTGTTGTTGTTGTTGTTGTTGTTGTTGTGTTGTTGTTGTTGTTGTTGTTGTTGTTGTTGTTGTTGTTGTTGTTGTGTTGTTGTTGTTGTTTTTGTTGTT
>Ga0213833_1001029_pt1 | contig 21716 bp, 33 predicted proteins | sample SWATP21_FD_160575 | JGI IMG/M metagenome (GOLD analysis project Ga0213833, IMG submission 160575) | Coastal seawater microbial communities from Marineland, Florida, United States - SWA TP2 #1 | ecosystem: Environmental > Aquatic > Marine > Coastal | place: USA: Florida | collected 2016-08-14 | reverse complement strand
TGTGTGTGTGTGTGTGTCACCTGCTCTTGGAGGTGGTGTCGTTGCTTTGTGCTGCCCAGGACATGCGCGCAGTCTGGGCATTGCAGCTTCAACACAAACGTGCAATCCGAAACCGGGTTGCAGCGATGCGAAAGGTTCGTGTCTTTTGCACTGCTGTGTTTGCCATGCTGATTGTAGTTGTTCCAACTGACCTTCCCATGCCCCTGCAGTACCAGCAAGGGCTGCTTCGGACCATGCTGCAACAAAATCAAAAAGTGAAGCACTCGCTCAAGGTGGACAGATTGCGTGCAGCACGGCTGTCGGAAGCGCTGTCGAGGGAACACTTGGCAATGCGTGCCAAACGAACCTCCATGCAGACCTCTGTTGCGCGAAGATTGGTGAAAGCGACTTTGCTTGCAGAGCGTGATGCCATGGCTGAACAACGAAGCATGGCGATCCGTGACACGGAGCTTCGGATGCAAGCCGCACATATGGTGGCCGTAGCCAAACGCCATCGGTACGTGGAAGGTGGGCGGATTGGTCTTGTCTCTCCCATGTTGTCTCATTGCATAGATGCATGGATGTACTCGTGGTTTGTTGTAGCATCGAGACCCAGAAGCGCGTGGCACGGGAACTGGCCACTCAGGCTGAACACGAGCGTGCCGTTGCTGCTCGTGCACAGCTCCTTGCCTATCGTAAGGCCGCTCGTGACTTGGCGAATGCTCATATGGCTGACTTCCACCGGCTCCGTGAGGTGGCGCGTCATCGCGAAGAACGGTGAGCCGCCGTAGGTCGGGCTTGTTTGGCGTTGTGGCGGTGTTGCTCACGTCCCTGCCATTGCGTGCCATCAGGTATCTGGCCTTGGAAGTCGAGCCACTGGACGTACAGGCGGTGCGGGGTATGTTCCCAGTTGACGCGCTCCAGTTGATGCAAAGGGCTGTAGATGGGGGGAAATGAGTCGCTTTCGTGAGTCGTAGCTTGAAAATACTTCGCGACGGACACCGAAAGCGCCGGAATTTCCCCGGCCCGCAATCTTGCGCCGCGCTGGTTCCTTCGCTGCCTGCGCGCCATGCGCTGTCTGTTTATGCGACGCGTTGTATCACAGCCCCTTCTTGCGATTCGTGGCTGTTTGTTCGCTCCCCAAGCACTGACGAGACGTCGGACGTGTGCTCTGTTGTACACGGACGCGCTTCCTGCAGCCGCGGCAAGCATGCCCCTCGCCCGTAGCCGCAAGCGAGAGAAACGTGCTCGCCCAGTTGACACCATGCACACGGTCTCATCCCCACATGCTGGTTCTCGCCGTCGTCGCTTGTCTACGGCTGCTTCTTCGTCAACTGCAGGCGGGTCCAAATGGGACGCCGGTTGGTGCGTCGCCCACATGAACGACACATTGTCACGCCTCGCAGATGCAGATCGTGCAACAATGCAAGCAAAGTACATGCGAAACAAGGTGTGCATGTTGCGTGATTGGCTGCTCGTCCTGATTCACCTGCACTCACATGTGAGTTACTTCACACCTACCGTGGTGGCATATTGCTGCAGTTTCCATTCTTTGGGGTGTCCATGCCCGCCGTGCGAGATGCCACGAAAAAGGTGTGAGTGAGCGTGATGCTGCCGTTGTCTCTGGCGTCACACGAGTGATGTTTGGGGTTGTGCACAATCTTCTTCAAGATGTGGAACAGTGCACCTGTTGAACTTCATGAACTGACCGAGTCGGAAGTTGCTCAAGCCATGCGAGCGCTGTTCGACCAACCGCAGCGCGAGTTTCACCACGTTGCGGTTGTTACAGCCACTTTGGTGACGGAGCGTGCGTGGAAACATGCGTGCTCCAAGCGCGCCCCTCGTGGTGCGGCTGTCGCCCTCTCCCCAGCGTTCTTGGTGACTCTCAAGGAGTCAATACAGACAAAGTCTTGGTGGGACACGGTGGACTCCTTGGCAAAGCCGGTCGGGTATATGGTGCGCTTGCTGAAGGAGTGTGACGACGAAATGGACGCTTGGAGTCGGGACGAAGACTTTTGGGTGCGAAGGATTGCGTTGATCCACCAAGTACGTGGCCATGTGTGAACGCCACTTGCTGAGTTGTCAGTCATACATTCTTCTTGTTTGCAGTTGGCCTTCAAAGAAGAAACCAACGCTGAGCGCCTGTTTGAGTTTTGTGCACGCATGGCGGAAGAGAAGGAGTTTTTCATTCGCAAAGCCATCGGGTGGGCATTGCGACAGTACTCACGAACCAACCCATCGGACGTTCGAGCTTTTGTAGATGCGCACCCGAATTTGTCACCGTTAAGTCGGAGAGAAGCACTGAAGTACACATAGCTTGTGTGTTCGTGTGACATGCTACATGGCAAACTTACACTAGACTCCCCGAAGTTGTTGGATGCGGCTGGCCACACATCACACGCCCTATTCCTGGGAAGCGGGCGCTGACAAAATGGTGGAGGAAGGTCGGCAGCACAATCGCCAGAACGATGTGGACAGGTGCTGGGAGACCAAATGACAGCAACGGCGAGCGAAGTACGGCCACATGCGTGAACAGTATGGTCAAAGCAGCTGTGGAAACAGCTTGAACAGCGCGGTGACACACAGCGGCTTCTTGGTGGGTGTCCTGCCTCGGGGAAGCAGCGTCCATGTGTCCACAACACGACAACGTGCGCGCAAGTGCACTTCCAGCCGCGGCAAGGCCCAGGACAAGTGAAAGCGCCACCGCTTCGGTCCACGGGTGCACGCCGGTGCGGCCCACGCGCAAGTCGAGGGCAAGCGCACGCCACGGATGCACAGGGGTGTTCATGACGGCAACGATGAAGCCCCCACTCGCCACAGCCCATGACGCCACGAGCTGTGCGGGAAGCTGCATCGGCAGGCCGTGGGGAAGGAGCACGCGCATCAACTGCGCACCACCAAACCAGATCAATGATGGAAGCACAGCGTCTGCTGCGAACGGCACGGGTGCAGAACGCGGCAGCGGCGGCGAGAGGCTAGGCACAGCAGCTACAGCCCCGACAAGGAGGAGCCAAGGGAGTAGCATCATAGGAACGCGGCAACGTGACCACGCGCGGCCATGGAGTGTGGGGGTGGACAAGCAGCAGTAGGGACGCACAAGCAGAAGCAGTGCTGTCCACGTCACTTGCACGGCAGCAAGAACCGGCACGAACCACATCGCCAGCATGTTGCCAGACAGCAGGGAGCCACCGAAAAGGACGGTTCGCAGCACAAACTCAGGCGTGCGAGCGCTCAGGCCGTCCCACGCGCGAGCAACGACGCGGGCGGCGGTGAACAAGGCAAGGTATGTGAGGTACCTGCAAAGGAAGGCGAGGCGAGGCACCCGACGAAGTTTCGTCAACACAAAACACAAGAGCAGGGGCTCACAATCAAGAGAACACAGACCCCCACGAAACATACGGGATCAGCAATCTTCGCCAAACACGCTTGATGGCATCCACCAATGAGGGAGGAGGTCTGAAGCACAGGCCGCTCACAACCAGCAGGGCAGGCACATGCACCCAGTACGCCTGCGCGCAAGCGTGTCAGCACTTGAGGTGCGGTCTACAGACAACACGACAGGTATATCCTTCACACCCGTGAACGCAACACGCACCACAAGTTTCGCGCGACCACCCCAGATTCGGTCAGCTGCAGAGACATGGAAGGTCACCACCAGTGCCAGCGCCAACACTCGCAGCCAGTCAATCCAAGGCACGCGACTGGACACCTGGCTCATGGCTGTTCCCCCCCCCCCCCCCCCCCCCCGCCGAACAACCGCGCAAGCACTTCACTACACTGTTTGCACCCCTTCGTTCATCCACCTTTCAACCGTAGCCACGCTCAGCGCCGCCCACACCGCCGTTGAGGGCGCCACGGCCGTCACTTCCTCCCGCCTCGTTTCTTGGCCTCGACGCACTTGAAGTAGGCTTGTCGTGCGGCAGTGCACTTGCTTTCTTGCAACGCGTTCTTTTGAAGACACACCTGAAGCTTGCAGGCATATGGTTGACACTCACGCTCTGCTTTTGAACGCACGTCAAGTGCAGACTGTGTCCCTCCCATCGCTGGCGCAGTGAGGTGCAGGTTGCACACAGCAAGTCGAACATAGTAACTATGTTTGAAACAAACAAACAATATCAATGCCTGTATTCATCATACACCGGGAGTTGAGCAGGTCGATTCATGGAACACCAACACTTGAACACCGCTGCGTGACCATGGCTGATAACAACGGTGCGTTGAGCGCTATTCTCTTTCTGTATGCACACTCATCGTACTGGATTGTTTACAGAGGACGATGCCAAGCCGAAGGCTCTGGATGAGGGTGACATCGCACTTCTGAAGTCATACGTACGCCAGCATTTGTGGTGCCGACACCCCTGCTTGTTCTCACCACTGCTTCGTCTCAGGGTTTGGGTCCGTACACCACTTCGATCAAGAAGCTAGAGGGCGACATTGTGAAGGAACTTGAGAAAGTCAAGAAGCTTATCGGTAAGGTTTCGGTGCTGGTGCCATCTGATGAATCGGCGTCGTGACAGAGTTGGTCATGCAGGCATCAAGGAAAGCGATACTGGCCTAGCGCCCCCTTCAATGTGGGATCTCGCTGCCGATCAGCGCATGGGCAAGGATGATCAAGCTTTGCAAGTGGCAAAGGTGACCAAGATCATGGATGCCGGCACACCTGATGCCAAGTACATGATCAACATCACACAGGTGGGTGGTGGCAGCCAGTCTTCTGAATTGCACTCCCTCACACCTGTGGTTGCAGATGGCAAAGTTTGTTGTCGCCCTGGATGACAATGTTGCTCCTACGGACATTGAAGAAGGCATGCGGGTCGGAGTTGGGCGTTCAAAGTTTGAGATCAAGGTACCGCTGCCCCCGAAGATTGACCCGTCTGTCACGATGATGACGGTGGAAGAGAAGCCTGACGTCACGTACGATGATGTTGGCGGAGCTGAGGAACCGCTCGAGAAGCTGCGCGAGGTTGTAGAGTTGCCTCTGTTGCATCCAGAGCGTTTTGTTTCACTCGGCATTGACCCACCAAAGGTGCGTGCATCCAGCGGCTGGTGTGCTGCCGTCTTTGTGACATCCCGTCGCTCGCAGGGTGTTCTTTTGTACGGACCTCCTGGCACCGGAAAGACTCTTTCGGCACGTGCTGTTGCCAACCGTACGGATGCTACGTTCATCCGCGTGATTGGCAGCGAGTTGGTTCAGAAGTACATCGGTGAAGGTGCTCGTATGGTGCGAGAGTTGTTCCAGATGGCCCGCGCTCGCAAGGCGTGCATCGTTTTCTTTGATGAGGTATGGAGGCACCAGCAACTGAGTCGTTGCGTTCCAGCTCTCTAACTGTGTTGTGTGTGATGTGATAGGTTGATGCCATTGGTGGGACTCGATTCGACGGTGAGGGTACCGGTGACAGTGATGTGCAACGAACAATGCTTGAGATCGTCAACCAATTGGATGGCTTTGATCCACGAGGCAATGTGAAGGTGTTGATGGCTACCAACCGACCTGATACATTGGACCCTGCCCTTATGCGTCCGGGTCGTTTGGACCGGAAGGTTCGTATCTACTGTGATTGTCAAGGCGGCTGTGGTCTGTTCACATGCTCCCCCTTTCTTCCTCGCCAGGTTGAGTTTGGCCTTCCGAAGCTGGAAGGACGAACACACATCTTCAAAATCCACGCCAAGTCTATGAACTGCGATAGTGGAATTCGTTTCGAGTTGCTGGCGCGGCTGTGCCCCTCCACGACAGGTGCTGAGATCCGCTCGGTGTGCACAGAGGCAGGAATGTTTGCGATTCGCGCTCGTCGCAAGAGCATCAGCGAGAAGGATTTTTTGGATGCTGTCAACAAGGTGATCAAGGGATACAAGCAGTTCTCGTCCACGCCCAAGTACATGGTGTACAATTGATTGCTGTGCAACAAAGAAACAACTTCTAGCTTGAGGTGTTTTCATGTTCAATTCTTTCACGCCAACATGTCGCGACCAGGCAGCACAGTCTCGAACGGGACTTGTACACGCTGCAAACTGCTTGCAACCTCCTCCATACGGGCAAAGGCGCGGAGAAGGTTCCCACCAATGATCTGCCAAGGCGACCCATTGATCAGCCGAGTGAGAGAAAGCAAGACGGTGAAGCAGCACAACAACAGATCACATGCCTTGTGCAGCTGCTCGCTCGTGTAGCCGCGACGGAACAGCTCAGCTGTTAGGTTGGGAAAGGTGGAGACGTCTTCCAGACCCACAGGAACACGCGGCACACCGTCGAAGTCAGCTCCATAGCTGGCAGACACAATCAAACCATTCCACATCGAACATGAGCACCACATATCAGGGAAGCGCTTCAGCAAAGCGTGGAAACGCCAGTGTCACTCCAACGCACCCGACATGGTCGACGCCTGCAACACTGACGATATGGTCGACATGGTCAGCCACCTGGCTCACGTTGGCGTTGTTGCTGCACGTCACAAAGTTGGGGTAGAAGTTCACCATGACCACACCACCGTTCTCTGGAAGGCGGCGCAACACATCATCTGGCACGTTGCGAGGGTGGGAGCATAGGGCTCGGGCACTACTGTGGCTGAACATGACCTGGAAAGGGGACGCGTGGTGGAAGTTGTCAACGCCAGGTACACGAGCACCACGCCCACGCACACGCAACCCGGCACACACCGGGGCAACAGCAACATCCAAAGCATCGTGCATCGTGTTTGCTGAGACGTGGGACAGGTCCACAAACATTCCCAGGCGATTCATCTCCTTGACCACATCCTGGAGAGAAGGCATACATGTAGTGAGCGCAGGAGCAGGAGGCGGGTAGGTAGAGACCACACCACATCATACCTGACCAAAGCTGGACAGACCGTCGTGAGTATCGGGGCCCACACTGGAATCGGCCCAGGGCGTGTTGCAGCTGTGGGTCAGAGTCATGTAGCGAGCTCCCAACATGTACATCATGCGAAGTGCACCCAGAGACGAGTCGATGCTGTGACCACCTGTAGCATCGGGATGAAACAGGTGTCAAGGAAGCACCCCACCATGTACGGCACGCGTCGCACCTTCCATGCCAATCAACGACGCAATTTTGCCAGCGGCCGCAGCTTGCTTGATATCGTCGGAGGACAAGGCAAGTTGGAAGTTGTGTGAATAGCGGCGAACCATTTCGTGGCTGTGTGCGTTGGGGCAATGCATGAGGAAAAGACATGGCAGGTGCGACACATGCAACCCAACGTACACAACATCAATCTGCTCCAGGGTGGCACGCACAGCAGTTCCAGATGCTTGCATGCTGCATGAGACATACACGCTCCAAAACTGGGCGCCAACACCCCCAAGCCTGCAGAGCACATACAAGCTCGGTGAGTGGATGCACGATCTATCAACACTTGGCGCCACAACCGATTCCAACCTCAGCCGTGGGATGTCGGTCATGACTTTTCCGGCCAAATTCACAGGCAAGAGGAGCTCATCGCTTCGCCACACCTTGTTGCTGGCTTTTGCGCGAAACTCCCACGGGAGGTCGTTGTGTCCATCGATCATGATACCAGCTGCATGCAACGCCCTTGCGCGATCCAAGAAAGACTGTACGCCACCGGACACACACACAGCGAGTTACTCTCATGCGCACACAAACCCCCGTGGCTCACATGTACACATTCTGACAAACTACACCACTATTGCAAGCGACCAACAGGACGCACGTAGCTGGTGTTGTCATACACAGGTGTACCATTCATCAATGCATGGTTGTCGTCGTCGTCGTCGTCATCTTCATCGTCCATATCGCGCTCCTCGTCCGAACCATGGGGCGAGTGATGAGCGAGACTTGCAACAAGCACACCAATGAAAAGGGCAGCAACGAACGCTCCGCCCGCAATCCACACCGCCGAAGGGATCTTCTTGCGGGACCTCAACATGCTCATGCGCTGCATGGGCGGTCGCACCCCCGTCCCTTGTTCGGGGTCTGAGCCCGCGGGCAAGGGTGCTCCAACAGCAAGGGGGCTCACATCATCACCATTCGTAGGTGCTGCGGTTGGGGTTCTGTCGTCGTCCGACATGTCTTCGAGCGCGACATGGCTGGAGCTGGCCATTGTTGCCTCGAAGATCTTGCGGACAGGCGAGCGCGACCAGCACATAATTACTACTATTATTTATCACAAACAGACTTTTCGCTCTCACACTGCTGCGGAGTTGATGTTGACGGGCTGCTTCAACAAGTCACCTGTCTCCACATGAGCAGAAAGCGCACCGGTCACGTGTGAACACCCAACACCTCTGCGCCATGGCCGAGATTTCGTCGCAGTTAGTTGCAGTTGCCCGACACTTTGGTCTCCGTGAAGATGTACGTTGTGCACGATGTGGTTTGTGCTGGGGTAATAATCTCGCACTGTGCCTCGTCTCCGCGTGACATGCACGCGCGGTGTTCCATGCCCCACGTGTACGCACCTTCGATTTGTCCGGTCGGGTTAACCTGTGTTGTCTTGGACCAGGTGGTTTGCATCCCAGGTCGCTTGTTGGTGCATGCGCTGTCTGTTGAAGGGTCGAAAGATGTCACGGGGAAAGTCGCACGAAAGCGGCGGTATCATGTCTACATTCTGTCCGACAAGGTGCTGATAGTGAAAGAGGCGCCGTCCCGGCACTCTTTGCACCACCCCACTTCGATTATTGCAGCATCAAGCGGCGGTGCTGCCCGTGGGGACCTGAAATACCACTGCAAGTGGTTGGAGTTTCCCGCGTTCACTGTCAGCAACTCGTTCGTCATGGAAGACGGACACTTTCCGTTGCGCCTGGTGTGTCGATACCCCGAGGAAGTCACCTACATCCTGTGGTTCACCACACCTGAAGAGCGCGATGATGTTGAAGCCATCATCGAGGATGCGCGAGAGGACGCGTTTGAGGCCGCAGCCAACGGGGGAACACCGACCACGGGTGCGGTGTCCAGCCCCCCTCAAGCGTCTGCGTCTGATGCGCAGAACACCCCGCTTGATGGCGCCGCCTCGACTGCCTCCTACCCCCTGTCCCCCCACAGCAGGATGACGATGTCCCCGGGGATGGATGCCATCACCGTCGGAAGCGGCGGGGGCGCCTCGTCCCCGCGACAAATGATGCCACCGTGGCTGGGCTCCAAGGACAACTCGGCGACCACTCACATTGAGGACCGGGTAGCACGTGTTCGCGCGTCTGTGGGCTCCACTTCCTCCACTGCTCGCCGGCGTTGGCAGCTGCGCGGGCGCGGGGCTCGAAGCAGCGTGGGTGCCAACGCCAACGCCGCCGCCGCCGCCGCCGCCGAGGCGTCACCCGCTTCGACGGACACGAGCGACATTGGGCCTGCCCGACGGCCCATCGCGTCCACCGGCTCCGTCACCGCCGACTCCAAGGCCCGCGCGTCGGCACTGTTGTCCACCCTGGAGAAGATGAACCATGCCCGCGGTCGGCACCATCAGAGCCACGCGTCGCGCAGCAGTGCGGTGCTGCTGGACGAGGGCGCCGGCGGCGGCGGCAGCGGCGTGGAGCGGCCTGACACGGAGCTCAGCCCTCGATCTCGGGTCAGCGAGGCCAGCAGCGCCCGAAGTGGGTCTGCGGTAGGTGGCGGCAGGGGTGGTGACGGGAGCAACGCACCAGGATCAGGTCCAGGATCAGGGCCAGGATCAGGGCCAGGATCAGGACCAGGATCAGGGCCAGGACCAGGACCAGGACCTGCCCGGGGTGCCATTCCATCCAGTTGTCCCATCGATGTCGTCGCGCTGCAACGCCTGCGAGGACAAGGGTCTTTGGCTGCCCTTGCGGAGTTGCTAAGTGTGGATGTGGACATGCTGCCCGCGTTTCCAGAGCAAAGTTCGTGTGTGGTGTGGTGTGGCTGGGTTGGGTTCCTTTCTTTTGTTTTGTTGTGGTTGTGTTGTGGTTTTTGTGGTTGTTGTGGCGGGCGTGCCAGTTCAGTTCATCCGGTCTGGTCACACAGCGCGCCGGTTGCGGGGGTCTTGCCGCCTCGTGGCTAACATGGGGTTGTCCACGTGGGTGCAGCGGCACACTTTGCCCCGGTTGACAAGGCTTCCAAGCACCGCTACCGGCTGTATCAGGTTCGTTTGTGGTGTTGTCTCGTCCAATGTCACTCCGCCTACAGCAGTGGTGCCTCCTTTTTCACCGCCGCGGGCACGATGTGGTGCAGGAGATCATTGAAACCGAAGCGCAGTATGTGCGAGATTTGCAAACAATGGTGTCTCTATTCATGGTCCCACTGCTCGAGTGAGTGCCGCGCATGGATGCAGTGTTGTGTCACGTGGGGCGCGTGGCATTGACCAAGTGGGCTTGTGTGTACTGCGACACGTCAGAGTCGCGGACGATGATAAGCAGCGCATATGTGACCGTGCCTCCATCGCCGCGATATTTTCGAATGTTGAGGTCCTGTTGTGCATCAACACCGAACTGTTGATCAAGCTGACGTCCCCTCTTGCGGATTTGGTGCACGATGTTGACGAGTCCAAGGACAGCGAATCTGCAGCGTCTTCAGCCAGCGCTCGCCTATCGTTGATCATTGCAACAGCTTTCAAGCAAACCATGCCCTACTTTCGCATGTATTTCATGGTAAGCCGGTGTCGTCCCTGGATATGCTTCCTCGCGCGCCCATTGTCTCATCCAATGCTTGTCTCAGTACTGCAAGAACTTCCACGGCGCTTTGGGATTGGTGAAGAAGGAAGCAGAAACCAATCCTGCTTTTGCAGGGTTTTTGCAGGCAAGCGCGGTGTTGGTTGCGCTGGTGTTGCTTTGTAATTGCTCACGCCCCGTGCTGCACGTGCCATTTGTGGGCTTTGTTTTCCTGTGGCCGATGTCGTTGCCTCGCCCAACAGTACGCCACTGCGCAGCCAGCAGCACAGGGCAAGGACATTGGCTCCTTTTTGATCAAGCCTGTGCAACGGTACGTGGGTGTCAAAGATTGTGGTGTGTGGCTGTGCATGTGACGCTGGGCGCGGGTTCTTCAGGATATGCAAGTACCAGTTGTTCTTTCACGACATTTTGCGCAAGATGCCGAAAGAGCATCCTTCGTATGAAGCCCTGAATCAGACTGCCGAGACAGTGAAAAGCATTGCGAGTGAAGTAAATTCTCGCATCGCCCAAAGCGAGCTGGACTCGAAGCTGGTCGACCTTGGCGCAAAACTTGGCACAGTGCGTGTTAATCGTGGCGTGTGTTGCATGCTGTGGTTCCGCGGTTTGTGGCCCTGCCTACACATGTGGAATGACGGCTGATTGCTCGCAACCAAACATCCGTGCCCTAACAGCGCCTCGTTACTGCGTATCGACACCTCCTCCACGAAACCGAGGACGTGGTGTTGGCACCACTCCCCGCAACTGTGGTGCTCGCCCGGCTGGTGGCACCACCATCACCAGGCTCGGCGCCTCCCACAGACCCGTTGCCGCGACCCGCCTTGTCGGTGTCAGCGTACCTCATGACGGACATGCTGCTGATCGTGAGGCAGTCCAAGGCCCTGTTGCATGGCGCGGACCAATGGAAAGTGCAGGAGCGCGTGGACTTGGGGCAACTGGTGGTGGCATACAGCCATCCTGTGCCTGTGGCAACGACACGATTGGGGATGAAGCGGCCGGTGTCCGTCCCAACCGTCTACGGCTTGTTCTTTCGTGTGGTGCCCGGCACGTCGGGCATGGGTGTCACACGTCATTCGGCAACGAATCTCGCTACAGGGTTCACGCTTTGGTACGGTCGAATGTCCGCCGCAATGGAGGTTGTGGGTGGATTCATGTTTGGCGCGCCTGGTGTTTGACATGGTAGGTATGTGTCCGGGCTGTCGTGCGTGCGACTGCAGGTTCCACTCCAAGGCGACAGCAGAACGGTGGTGCGCAGCGGCGGAGAAACAAACATCTCAGTGCAGGGAGCAGCGGTCGAAGTTGCAGGCGCGCCGGCATCGTGCGCAAGGTAGGGAATGCGCGCGACGCGCAGTGGTCCTGGAGGCACGTTGGTCGCAACTCACGTGCTGTGCCCGACACGACACAGAACGCGCTTCGTTGGTGCTCCAAACAGCGGATCCACCCACACAAACGACAGCGGAGCCCCGTCCGAAGACCTTGGCGTCTGTTCTCGCTGCAGAGGAGCAGGCGCCTACACACAGCCGCGAAGCTGCACTCTCCGTACGCCGTCAGTGTTGTTCGTGATGGTTTCCATGCCACGTGGCTGTGACTTGTTTGCTTCATTGCTACCATGGCGTGATGGCTGTACCAGATCCTCTCTGACCGAGTCGTCGCCGAGGCAAAGGCACAAGATGGTACTGGTGAAGGCGATGAGGGTGCGGGTGGGGGTACAAGTGACGACGACGGCGCGGTGGCAGACGAGACCTCCTCTCCGCAAGATCGACAGGGCGGCGCGCGTGCCGCCGGCGCACAAGTGACGACACCACCAGTATCAAGCGCTGATGTTGGCGTTCGTGTTCAGGACGGAGCCACCACTCCGTCTTGCGCCGCTGCTTCTGCGCCCACTCCACAACCTCGCGACTGCCCACCGGAGATTTTGCCACGACCGCGTCGACGCCGTGGCTTGTTTGCGTGCTTTGCATGTACTCGGTGATGCGTATTGTGTCTGTGCCATGGCACCGCGCCCGTCCTGTGTGTTGAAACAGATGTACATACATGTCGTAGCAGTGCAGCGGGGTGCATGCAATCGCTTGAAAAATGTGGTCGTCAAGACAACTTGTCACACCCACGCAAAAGTGACTACAGCCACAGCCATACAGCACCAAGCCGGCGGGTGAGCGACAGCAGTGCTATCGAAAACCTCTGCCCGCACCGCTATGGGGTGGGTTATCTTGGAAGCGTCGCGTGTCGAGGTTGAACACGTCTTCTTCCTTGCCGCCCTCCATCACCGAGTGCAGCATGTTGGCAACCTCTTGAGGCGCTTTGCCGTCCATGATTACTGCCAAGTGCCCCCCCTCAAACTCCATCATGACCTTGTTGTCAGGCACGTCAAGCATCACACCTGCAACGAGCAGAGGCACAGATTACGTTACTGTTTTGTCTGCGCCAATGTTGACAAAAGAAGACACCATGCACGCATCAGGTAACGCACTCAGGAACCGGAGCAACCCGGAATTCATGGCGGACTCGTCAGATTTGTTAGCTGGGAAGCAATCAGCACATCAGGTGCAAAGTGAACGACATCAGCGACAAGCATCACCCACCTGTTACAGAAACCAATGCTCTCTCCTTTGTCACCTCTGCGTGCAGCCCAACGCATACATCGCTTCGTCAACACCGCTGCGACGCACTGCCATCCACAGCAACATCCGCACATACCAAGCACCGTGTCCTCGTCACCACCACCCTTCACCTCAACCATTAGGCGAGTTGAGTTGGGTTTTCCGGGCAAACCCCGCACGCAACCGGGAATTGGCTGTCGAGGCAAACAGGAACCAAGTACGTGCACCATCGTCAGCATGCAGCTCGCAAAGACAAAAACGATTGACACACAACCAATGGCACCTTGTTCATCATAAGTTGCGCTGATACGGCTCCTGCATCCTCTGTAACCATGTCGGCAAGCACGTACAAGAACCTGAACAACAACACAGCCGTGTAAGACAACCAACCGCCAGGCTGCACCGGGTGACGACAGTGCAGTCGCACTTCGTTGGTGTTTCCCAATGAGCTGGACGATAAGCCAAGAACATGCCGCACTCTGAAAAGGCGCCACAGCGTGAGGGGTGGGTTCACGGGGCTCACCGTTACAGAAGAAAAACCAACAACAAAAAGCCACGACGCACCGGCACAGTGGTATCGGTACTGTTTCTCAATGCCCTTCGCACTGCCAGGTATGCACATTGGGGAGCGTGAGGGAGACGACACACACTTTCTCGTCACAAAAAGCGTTGCCGCTGTCGCACCGGCGAATCCGCTTCACGTCACCCTGCTCCATCTTTACCGTCTTCAAGAACTTGGCCTCCTTCACCACCCAGCTCCCATCAGTCTTGCGTTTGGGTCGAGAAGTGAGGTCGCATGACAGGATGAACGCTAACCCAGAGCAACCTCGACAGTAGTACACTCGCAATCCACTGGATTCCGATGTGGACTCGCCTGCCCCAACCATCTGCTCGTGCACCACCTTCTTTTTCGCATTCTCGCGGATCTACACAGCCACCAAACAACAAGTGACAGGCACGGACATTGTCAGGCTGTAACAAGGCCACAGTGCACCATGTGGGCGCCATCCTACCTCCTCTTCTGTCCTCGGCTTCAACGCATCCCGGACTTCACGAGCGACACCCGACATTCTGGACGGAGGTGAAGCGAATGCCAAACGCCGACTGCACGCAGCAACGCAGCACCCCGCTTTGGTTTGGGTAATTTCACATTTGAGGCTTGGATATTCTGCAGCAGAATTTTCTTCGTGGCGAGGCAGACCTTTACACAACACTGTTGACAACAGTCAGTGTCCATTCATACGCCCGCTGCCATGGCTTCTGGCATCACTTCTCGCAGTGGGGAAGGTTTCGTTGCGACAGATGAAGAGGTGCTCGTGGATGGGCGTGTCATGGAAGGTGGGGGGCAGATCCTGCGCAACTGTGTGTCATTGGTACGAAACCACGCTTGGTGTGCGCGCGGCCGCAACGCCTCGGTGACGCTCGTGTTTGGTGGTACGGCTGTTGTCACGTACACAGGCGTCTTTACTTGACCTTCAATTAACCATCAAGAACATTCGTGGTCTTCGATCGAAGCCAGGGCTTAAGCGTCAGGTGTGCCCACTGCTTGTGCAAGTCGTCACCCCGGTCTCTCACGTGAAACATGTTGGTTGTCCCCCCTTGCTGGTGTGGCAGCACTTGACTGGAATTGAGCTCGTGAAGCGCATGTGCCATGGAAAGTTGATCGGTGGAAAGATGAACTCGAGAGAGCTCACGTTTATTCCAACGCAAAGCCGGGCCAGCGGTGGTGGGTGTGCTGGTGTGGTTTGTTGACTTGGGTTTGGTTTCCCTCTCATTGGAGTGTGTTCATGAGACAGGAACGTACAAGGCAGACATTCGCTCGGCTGGGAGTGTCATGCTTTTGTTTCAGGTCTCTTTGCCGTGTGCTATTTTCAGCGACGGTGCCATGCAGATCGATTGCAAGGGGGGCACCAACTGCATCATGGCCCCTCAAGTTGACTTCACGGAAACTGTGTTCCAACCTGTCGTTTCGAAAATGGGAGTCAAGTTTTCTTTGACGACGAAGCGTCGTGGTTTTTTTCCACGGGTAGGTCGTGGTTTGTGGGGTGGGAGCTTGTGACAATGGAGGTGAGCCGGCACTGATGCCCATTGACCACGTCACAGGGCGGCGGCAACATCGTGTTTGATGTCACCCCACTGGCGGCCCCACTCACACCACTTGTCATGGAAAAGCGTGGTCGAGTGGTGAAGCTTCGGTTTTGGGCCGTGCATACCAAACGCCTCCCAAAGCATGTGGCAGAAACCATGGTGTCTGTGATGTCCAGTCGGATGCGGGAGGCTTTCTCCAAGAAACAGTGGGGTCCGTAGCAAGTCCGAACCCGTAGCTGCGATCATGTATCGTTGTCTTGTGAATCACATCGTTTTGTGTTTCGTTTTCAGTTTGGCCAACCGATGTCGAGGTGCAAGTTGAGCCCAGCAAGGCGACCGATTCTGCCGGCGCGTGCTTGGTGACAGCGCACACAGACACGGGGTGCATCTTTGCTGGTGCGTTGGTTTTGAGGCCTGCGGTTCCGCAATGTCTCTAACGTTCTTCGAATTGAATTCCTTTTTAGGTTCAAGCATCCTTGATCGCAAGAGCGATCCCAAGCGTACCGCAGTCGCAGCTGCAGATATGTTGATCTCGGGTCTTGGTAGGTTAGCACACACGCTCACAGTTGCTGTACTGGTCGCTTGCTGATTTATGATGCGTATGTGTGCGTATGTGTGTGTACGTTGTATCAGACGATGGTGGTTGCATGGGGGAGCATTTAACAGATCAAGTGATCATCTTCATGGCACTTGCAAAGGGTAAGTCGTAGTGATGCGGCAGGGGGCGGGGACCATTGTTTCACGGATGAGCGATGTCAGGCCAATCACGCATCCGGACGGGTCCTTTGTCCATGCACACGAAGACCGCCATTCATTTTGGTACGCTGCAGAAGGTCTGTTGTTGCTGTTTGTGTTCTTCTCTGATGCACGGTGTGCGGCGGATGGCGAGGACAGCTTCCCTCTTCACAGGAGCAACGTTCACTGTAAATCCGACTCCAGAGACTGATCGTGGCACAGAGAGGTCGTACTTAATCGTGTGTGATGGAATTGGGTACTTTCCTGGTACCCATACACCAGTTGCGGGCGCCGGGGCGGGGGCTGGGGCTGGGGCCGGGGCCCACAAATAGTTATTATTTCTAAACATAGAAATTATAAAAGTGGTCATGTTGTGTGCCACAACGTGTCGGTCTTTGTGCATGCTTCAACCGGTGAAGCCATGAGTGACGATGCCCCCCTGCCCAAGGATGGCGACGTTCAGTTCGCATCAACAGCAGCGTCAGCGGTTGCTTCGTGGATGCCGGTGTCTGGGGCGGATGACAAGGATGCCGACGCCCCTGTGCAGCGCATTGCCCCGCGAACTGGGCTTGGTGCCACCAGAGGAAGGGCGAAGGTGCGGTGCTGTCCTCCGGTGTTTGACTGACGCCTTTGGGATGGGATCCCGGCCATCGCAGTTGTCGTGCATCTCACATGTTCCTTGCATTCTGTGCTGGTGCTGTTCTGTTCTGCAGCCCAAGCAGCAAGCAGCCCTGTTGCAGCGCATGCGGAGCGACAAGGTGCGTCCCTGCGTGTTGTGTTGGTCCTCTGTGAGCACGTTGACGCTCACACCATGCTGTGCAGTTGCGAAAAGAGCGGCAGGAAATTTCCGATGACTCTTCTTCTGATAGCGCTTCGGATAGCGAGGAGGAGCTCATCAGGTTGGCTCTGCTTGTAGCGCCGCTGTCCCTGGTGCTTGTTGGTGGACTCACTCAGGCTGCTCCACAGCCGTGCCTCTGCGTTTCGACCCAAGAAGCGAGTGACTCTTGTGGACAAGATGCTCACAGCTGAGGCCGCGGCGAAGGCTTCTAATGCGGCAACTGCTGCAAAGAAGAAGAAGAAGAAGAAAAACAAGAAGAACAAGAACAAGAACAAGGCCACGAACAACGCTCAAAATGAGCACAAGAACAGTGGGAGCTCAAGTGGCACTGCCACGATTGCCCCTTCTCCAGTGTCAACCAAGGACGCAACCAAAACGGTTGCATCTGCCACATCAGCCCCCGCCCCAAAGAAGGGGCCTGCGGTTGGCAAGTCGGGCAACAGCGGCTCATCGGACGGCAAAGGCGGTTCCTCATTCAAGCGGCGGCGCCAAGACGCAGCTGTGGCTGCTGGTACTGACGCGGGTGGCCCCAGAGCCACAAAGAAGCGTAGAAAGCGTCCAAAGAAGCGATCACGTCAGAAGAACATCCGCAAGGACAACCGTCCCATTGTACGTCATTGCCAACGCGTTTCGGCGCGTTGCGTGTTTCGCCGTGCTCACCACAATGTGTGCTCCATCAGGAAAAGCGCCCTCCACACATCCAGGCATTGATGCGAACTGAGCGTGAGCGACAGAGTCTTGCCTCAAAGAAGCAACAATAGTTGTTGTCATGTGGGCTTGCAAAGCAGCCTTTTTTTTTTGTCGAGTTTTTGTTGGCTGGCAGCTGGGTGGTCGCAAGATCAACGAACTACGTGGCGATTGTCGCGTGAACTGTCTGAATGTTGCCCAGATCGATACCTCCGTGGCTATAGGAGCGCCGATACAACTTTCCGTCGTGCCGAATCAACTTTGTGGCTTGGTACATCCTATTGAAACGGTGCCGTGTCAGGACAGGGGCCGATACCATCTACCCGCACGCTGGCAATGCGCGCACTCACCCCTCAGCGTTACTCTGTGCGTAGAGCTTCCACACGTGACGCGCATACCTGTTGGCCACCAACATGCAACCCTCAGACATTTCGAACAGGACATGAAACGACAGGCGAACGAACGCGGTGCCGGCTTCCTCAGTCCAGGCAACGTAGTCTTGTGGGCCAAGGTTGGGGAAAGCGTTGGGGTGCTCACGGGCAAACCACTCCGCAATGACGCGCCAATAGAAGATGTAGCGCAGCTCCTTGAAAACTTCTGCGTTGTTGATTGCGTCGGCAACATGGTGGAGGATGTGCTCACGGAAAAATGCCTGCGATGATTAGGACGGTGAGCGTGGGGGGGAACACACTTCGACGGCATAAGCCCAACGACGAGCGCAACGCACGTTGCCTGCGGCGAGAACCTCTGGATTTTGCCCGGACTGATCACAGCCCCCACGAATAGCTTCACCATCTGCATGAATGAACTGCACATACTCTGCTTCCTCTTGTACTTCCAGAGGTGCTTCCACAACATATCTGTACGATGGGCATCCACCATGACGAGTCGAGAAGGCAAATCCAGAGTTGCACGTCGTGCCCATGCCACGCACAAGTGTGTGTCGGTTTGCACCACCGTTGACTGCAATGGCACAATCCATTGACGAAACGAGACACACGTCTCTGCAGGCGGAGGTTCGAACACTGTTTGCCAGAACGCGTTGCCGGTGTCAGTTGCAGGGTGCAACATGTACGACGTGACATTCTTCAGGAAGTAATCAGCTTCCTACGGTACCGATACAGGAAAACAACGTCAGGTGCTCCTCATCCCAACACAATTGTTGAAGAAAGAAAACTCGTTCGTACCAACAAGATTCTGCCAACCTCTGTTTGAGCCATGCGAGCATCCAGGACACGGTTTGGTTCGTTTGGTTTCAGATTAACAAAGAAGGCGTCATGGGGCAGGTGAAGCCATACGAACAGCGCCTGTCGCAAGTTGTGACCTGTCCAGCGCAGCGCAGCAAAGCGAAGCACTGTCAAGTGCCACCACACAGGGCAGCCACGCCAAACGCGCTGCGCACCGAACGCATCGTCGCTGACTGGAGGCGTCGGGCGGTGTGAGTCAGGGCTGTTGCCGGTCGAATCGAGGGTGTGCTGGGAAGGTGAACCTGCCCGACCTGTGCTTTCAAGAGCTACGACTGAGGATGTGTTGTTTTCTTCATCAAGGTCAAGGGCCGGTGGAAGTTCGATTCGAAACTTCCACGTCAGTTCTTGGCAGTCCTCGAGATTCGGGTCACAAGGCTGAAGTTCCACTTGGTTTATGTCGATGTTGCGCATATCCACACCCCCTGTTGAGGTAGCAGCCAATCCAGCCAACGCCCTTGCTTGTACTGAGCCACGCTTCACATAGAGTGGTGGGTGGGGCGTCGAATGAAAGGAAGTGGGTTGGATACGCCGCACACTGACTGGGCGTGAAGGGGAGTGTGGGGGCGTCTCTGGGCTGCCATGCGAGACACAACGATCCATCACCTGACCATGGCTCACTGCAACCAAACACACCGTCAATGGTAGTATCTCAGCCACAGAAACCGGCACTGCACATGGCCACATTTACCCAACGCGGCTCATAGAACTCACCTGCAGCGAAAGCCGTCGACAGTGTGACAGCGGCAGCTACACACACCAACCCCCAGTATCGCCCGCAAAGTTGCATCGTCCGCCACCTACTCAAGCACTACACAAAGCTTTCCTTACACGCTGGTACGTCGTCCATGCCCGGTGGCTCGACATCTGCGCAGCTGTGACAGAACTGGCCGGCGTGTGTGTCTTGACCTGCGCCGCCGGCACCGCGGCGGGACCTTCTCAGATGTATGAAAATAGTCACTATGTAAAAAGATTGAATTTACGAATGTGGTTTTTCAGTTGTCGCAACTCTCGCACGAAGCAGCCTGTGTGTGGTTCCTGTGTGCATGCCACGCACGGTCTCACCGTGCCAGTACTTGGCTGGTAGGTTGTACCTTTGCAACGCCAGGTTCGCACATTTACGTGATTATTCTTGTGTTGGCGGGGGCGAAGAAGCTCCTGACCAACAAACCGTAGCCAGGTCACAGCTGTTCTCAGCTGGTGACGTTTGACACAACAACACCTCGCTGATTCTGGCACGAAGTCTTTTGGTGGGCACAACATCCGCTTCAACGGTGTCCACAGCTCAGTTTCGTGTGGCACAATGTCGTTCATTCGTTCCACACTATTGGTGTGTGTGGTGTGGGTCGCTACTGCGTTGGTCTCCGGCACAGTGGGCGGCGTCTTGACAGCAGCTGTGGTCCCAGCTGCTGCGGCGCCACAATTCTCGCATTCGCCCCACCACCACCACCGTGGGAACGGGATTGATGCTATACATGCAAATAGTGCTTCTACTGGTGCTGGTGGGGATAGCCCTGCCCGTACCCCGCCGCCCCCACCTGGCGTTGAAACGCCGGAGTCGCCTCGCCCATCTGCATCCAGCCGTGCGCAGCACATCCCGCCGCCCCCGCCACCGCCCACGCGTGCTAGTCCCCGCACCCCACAGTTCCCTGGGCCGTTGCAGCAGTCACAACCAGCGCAACAAGCCGGTGGGCGCGGGGATTCCGCTGACGTCGCGACATCCCGTTTGCCATTGGATGTCGCCCAGCGCACCCCGCGCGAGGAGGCTGCTTCGAAGTTGTTCCACCTTCTGGAGTTCTCCCCTCCAGATTTGAATTTTGGACGGCGCCCAGTGTGCATGGCTACTGTGCAAGACATCACGGTGACCCATACTGGGGAACCCGGCTCTCCCCCTGTTCTACTGACTGGGGTCACCACCTGGAGCAGCTCCAGTGACCATGCCCCAGCCCAGAGGCTCGTGGCAGGGACCCTGACAGACATTCCTCCCGACGAAACAGATGAAGGCCACTTTATCGCGTCTTCTTTTGCGAAGTCCAAAAAGCCGCTGCGGTTGTTGCCGGGCAACTCAACGGCCATTCAAATCATCCTACTCCCCAAGGCCATCGGCGACATTCGAGGCATCCTGTTTCTTGGGTGTGACGGGTTCTTCACGACGTACCCCTTGCAAGCTGAAGGTTCTCCAAACCCGTATCGCGTGAAGCCGCTAGTTGACCGCCTCCCCGTTGGTGCAACACTGACCCAATTGATTTCGTTCCACAATCCCCACAATGACGTGTTGCATGTCAAGGAGGTGGGTTGGTCGCCCTCACACCGCCACGAGAATGGAGCACCGTCGCGCTTTCTGACTTTTTTGGTGTGTCATCGTGTCACTGTGTTCAGGTATTTACAACAGAAGCGTTCCTCCATTTGACGCTGCCAGACGAGCCCCTGTCCTCTGGCGGGCGGGCGGTTGGTGATGATGGTGTCGTTTCCATCTCTGGCGGCTCCACCCCAGACCTGGACACGGTTTGGAAGATTCGTCCGCACAGCAATGCGCAAATCATCACGTTGCAGTTCCAGAGCCACCAAGCCGGCAGATATGACGGCTACGTACATATCAAGACATCCCACGACGACGTTGTATTGCCCGTCGCGTTGTCGGTGCTGCGTGGTGGCTTGGTTCCGGCGCCATCAGTTGTTGCCTTCGGGCCCGTGGCAGTATCTTCCACCATCCGCAAGCCAATCCCGACGCGTGGTGGTGGTGGTGGCGCTGCTGCTGCTGCCGAGCACCGTCACTCGTTGCCACAGCAGCAGTCACCACGACTCGCGGGCGCCACTTCCGCCGCCCCCACCATGTCTGTGCTGTCAGCCTTCGTCATGCTCGTCAACAACGGCGCGAAGCCTGTTCGAGTCACTGCAGTGCGGCTGTCCAAGTCACACCCGCGTGTTCGGGTTGTGCATCGCAGCAGCCTGGTGTTGCAACCCCAA
>Ga0213833_1001027_pt1 | contig 21744 bp, 22 predicted proteins | sample SWATP21_FD_160575 | JGI IMG/M metagenome (GOLD analysis project Ga0213833, IMG submission 160575) | Coastal seawater microbial communities from Marineland, Florida, United States - SWA TP2 #1 | ecosystem: Environmental > Aquatic > Marine > Coastal | place: USA: Florida | collected 2016-08-14 | reverse complement strand
ACAGGGGGGACATGATCTTCTGGTTCATGGGAGCCACCGTGCGGATGGTCTCGCCGTAGATCGGGGTGTAGTACTTCCACCACTTCACCAACTCAGCACGGACACCGGCCTTGACCATTGTGAAAGATGGGGCAGGAAGCAGGAAACCAAGGCAGCGGCTGCAGCGACGACGTGCAAACCAGGCGAATGCCAAACGCACGACCACCTCGATGAGTGCTACTTTTGTTATCATAATACCGATTTCATTGGTTCGTTCACTGCTGTCTTCTGTGTACTTTCACTCAATCTTCGTTGCCAATCAATCAAAGCACCGCAACCGAAAGCCGTTCGGCTTTGCGCACAGAGCGTCGCTTGCGCCATCACTGGGCCACCTGATTTGGCGGCCAAGCGTTGAAAAGCGCCTGGTGGGTGGCGCTTGAAGCTGTGCTGAAGCAACCATGAGTGACTACAGCGACGAGGAGTTCGACGACTACAGCGATGAGGGCTTCAGCGACGACAACACTGGCGCGGGCGGCATGGCCGAAGACAGCGCCGAGGCGCCTCCAAGTACATCTGTCCCTGTAGGGTCCCCACAAGCGACGGCAGAGTCTGACATGGGCGAGGATGACGAGTTTGACGACCAGTATGCCGCGGAAGGCGCCGACGCAGACTTTGCGTTGGACCTGTTCAGCTCACAGGGCGACAACACTGCCGCTACCTCACCCCCAACCACTGCAGCTGTTGTGGCTCCAAGCGATAGCCATGGAGCGTCTGTTGGCACACAAAACGCCAGCCCGGCTCCTGCAGCACAAGACCCGACTGATGTGCAGGAGGAAGCCGAAGCCATGGGCGGCAGCTCCGAGTCGGCGGATGATGCTGTGGCTCCTGCTTCGGAGCCTTCTCAGCAGCTGGGTACCAGCAACGACCATGCCGTTGTGGTAACGGACCTGTCCAACACACAGCCGGTGGATACAGTGGTTCCTGAAGACTCTCCGCTCGCCAGAACGGCGCCAGCCAGTGTGTCCTCGGACACCAATCGGGCTGGAGACGACACCAGCCGCGGCAGCATGGATGACGAGCCGGCTCAAGCGTGGCGCGATGACCCAGGTGTGTCCATCGGTGAGTCTGAGTCCGAGGCAGCTCGAACTCGAAATTACGAAGCGGAGGTTCTGCGCACCACCAGTCGTGGCTGGGGTGCTCAGTTGAGTGCCCATCCTCATCCAAACCTGCACATGGAGTTCACTGTCAAGAGGACCGTGCGACGGGTGTTGAAGGGTGCTGTCCGTGTACGTACGGTGGTGGTCGTCGTTCACCGTGCGCACCACCAACCACTCTCGAATGTGTGTGGCCTTAATGCAAACCGTGGGACTTGTGTGTGAACAGCCGCAGCGCACACCGCAGCTGTCGAAAACACGGAAACGAAAGTCACGGAAGAAGCGCAAGGGACTCAAGAAGAAAGCAGCCACCAGCAAGAGTGTGCCAGTGCTGCCGCTTCACCGAGGCTCCAATTCGACCAGCGGCAAGCCACAATTCTCTCCTGTAACCAGCGGGTACGTGTTGCTACGGGTTGCTTCTTCGCCCCGTGTGCTGGTTGGGTTTGTAGCGTGTTGACTCTCGTGCCCGGGGCAATCAATGTTTCGCAGCCGTGGAGGCACGGACGGCGAGTCCGGCAAGGATGTGGCACAGCACTCTGCTCGAACACGGCACTTCTACGACATGGCAGCGTTGAAGTCGGTCATCAACCGCGAAGGGCAAATCCGGAGGGTCAAACACGATGTGAAGCTCGTCCGCGATGCGCTCGAGGCTGACCCGTCCACGAATGTGGACACCTTGGTCAAAGGTACGGGTTTAGAGTGTCTGGTTCGCTACCGAGGCGCAAGCCATAACCACAACACTGCTGCGATTGTTGGGCGTGTCCTCAGAGCTCATGGACTCGTTGATGGTGCTGCGCTCCTCCACTGTGGCCACTGTGGAGTCCATCTTGGAGTGGCGGAAGTTTGTGAAGGGGGGTGCCAAGAAGGAACCAAGCAAGTCGCGACCTGGAAGCTCCAACAGCCGACCAGAGGTGGAGTCAGAATTTGCAAGCACCGGTGGCAACGCTGGTGGCCAGGCATCAGACGAGACAGAAGACACCGCGGCGTTGCCACCGTTTGTCTGGGAAGGCCGCAACTACCTGCGGAAGATGCGGACCGACACCGACTTTCTGGCTGATGTCCCGCAACTTGTACGTCTGGGTTGAAGCTGTGTTGCTTGACGCCCACGAGCACAAACCGTCCAAGCGCCTCACGCTGTTTGTGCTTTCTGTGCGCTTGCTCCCCGTGTTGTGGTTATGGTATGGTGTGGATTGGGGTTGCTCATGTGGCAGTTGGAAGTCCTGGGACTGGCGCCAGACCGCCTTCGCAACAACCCATTGATGACACCCAAGACGTTGGCAGAGCTGGCAGACGAAGAACGTGACCGGCGGCTGCAGGCCGAACTCGACGCTGTGGCCTTTAGTGACGATCCCGCCACCACCACCGCGGACACGAACGGGGCAGGCGACGGCGGCGCTGATGACGCGCCACGCGACGACACCACCACCGCCGCCGCCGCTAAGGGCAAGCGCCGCAGTCGCCGTGAAAAGGCGCGTGAAGAGGCCCGAGCACGGCGAGAGGCCGCGCAACGCGTGCTTGTCCTGGAAGAGGTGGCCGCGCGGCAGGAGGCGCAGGACAGCATGATTTCCATGTCGCTGGACCCCGCGGCGGGCGTGTCCAGGCGAAGCATGTCCCGCGGCTCGGCGTCCAGCGGTGGCGGCGGTCTGCGCGACACGGTGCAGCACCCGCTGTTCACGTCCTCGCGCGGCCGCGGCGGTCGACGCAAGCGCCGCAGTGCCGCGGGGGGCGCGGCGGCCGCTCGCAAGCTGGACTCGTCGCTGACGAGGAGCATCAACGAGATCCTGCTGCGGCAAAACCGGCGCACGAGCCTGCAGAGCCCGCCGGCACGGCCCATGCCCGGCGTGCTGTCCACGCCCGACGGCCGACTGGTGCACGACCCCGACAGCGAGATCACACAGACGCGGGGCGGCGCGAAGCTGGTGCCGCTGCCGGTGAGCATCTCGGCGCACACGTACTTCACGCACGGGCGCCACCCCACGGGCGCCACCATGGACTTCCAGGCCAGCGTCAGTGAGGCGTCGGCATGGTCCCTCCCGATGGTCACGCCGGCTGCGCTGCGCCCGGCGTCGCCCGAGGAACGCATGCTGGCTCGGATGCAGAAGGAGCAGCGGCGGAGGCAGCGGCGCGGCGGCTCGAGTCGCAGCCGGAGCCGGAGCCGCAGCCGCAGTCGCAGTCGCAGTCGCAGTCGGAGTGGCAAGGGGCAGGGGAAGCGGCACCGGCACGGGCACGGGCAGAACGGCGACGGGTCTCACAGCCGGCAGCACTTGGAGCGCGTGCGCTCGTCACGGGGTCCGGAACTGTACAGGCCCATGAGTGCAGAGGACTTTGCCGCGACGCAGAACCAGCACAACGCCCTCCAGCCCGACGACCTGCCCGACCAGCCGCATGGCGATGGCGATGGCGATGGCGATGGCGTTGGTGATGGGGATGGGGATGGTGCGGGCGGCGTGGGCCCAGAACCGTCGTTTGCGACGACCGCCACCGACGCCAGCGACACGGGGTCTCGCGCACGATCCCGTTCGCGTTCGCGATCACGGTCCCGTACGGATGGGAAGGGCAAACCGCCGCGCCACAACAAGGCCGGCGGCGGAGGTGGGAAGGGAGGGGGGTCTCCAAAGAAGAAAAAGCACAAGAAGAAGAAGGGGAAGAAGGGAAAGAAGGGGAAGGGGAAGTTGAAGCCGACGCCCTCCAAGCAAAAAATGATGGCGTATCAGCAGGAGCAGGCGGCGTTGGAGGAGTTCATGCTGATGGAGGAGCAACGTGCCATGGCAGCCCGCCATGCCCGCATGTTGGCAGAGAAAGATGCGGCGGCGGCGGCGGCAGAAGCCGAGCTGGACGCGGACCGGTACGAGCCAGTGACGGATGCGGATCGGGACGTCGTCTTCCAGGCTGTGTTTGGCGTCAACGGCGAGCAGCTGCGAGAGCTGGGCGACAACCGCTCCGTGGAACCGGGGGTGGGGCTGATTGCTGCCATTGTGATGCTGTGCATCCGTCCCGGGAACCACATCCCGCATGACTTGTCGTGGGCGGGAGTGCGCTACACCTTCCTTCGCACAGAGCGCCTGGCCGAGACGCTTCAGGCCTGCGACCCGGACAACGTCGCCATGTTCAAGTTCCGGGCGTGCGCGCCGCTGTTGACGCAGTCCATGCACAACATCACGCCGGAGGCGTTCCAAGACACCGGCGTGGCCGCGTGTGCCATCCTGCAGTGGCTGGTGCGCTTGATCCACCAACACCCCGACCGCCTGGATGTGGTGACGCCGGAGGTGGTGGACGCCCTCATCCAGGTGCTCCGCAAACTGCCAGGCGGCTTGCCGGAGGAGATGTTGGAGCAGCCGCTGCAGCGCGTCACGATCCCGCGCCGGCGCATCCCGACGCGCCGCGAGGCCGCGAGGATGCAGCAGCAACGGGAAGAAGCCGCCGCGGTGCGCATCCAGAGCCAAGTGCGGCGACGCCAGGCCGTGCAACGCGTGGACAGCGTGCGGCTGCGCAAGGCGCAGGAGCAGGAGCTGCGTGATCGGCACGAGGCGGCCGTGCGGCTGCAGGCACAGCAACGTCGGCGACGCGATGCGGCGCGAGTGCGTGCACTGCGTCAGCAGCGCGAAGAGGAGGCGGCTGCGCGCCAGGCGCAGGAGGAGGCTGCCGCGACCCGCGTGCAGAGCGTGGCCCGCGCGCGGCTCGCACGCAACCAGGTGCGCAACCGCGCCGAGTTCCATCGGACGGACAGCGGCCGTGCGATGCTGGTGCGGCGCCACGTGCGCCTCTTCCGCGGCGCGCGGCGGTTCAACGATGGGTTGCGCCGGATGGTGTCCTGTGTTCGCGTCGGCAAGGACACCGGGTACGTTTGGCATGAGCGTTGGGGTGCTTGCTACACCGTGTGTGTCTGTGCCTGTGTCTGTGTCTGTGTGTGTGCGTGTTGGGGAGGGAGAGAAAGGGGCGGACAAGTTCAACGCACAGTGACGTGGTCTTTGTTGCGCTGTCCTCTCCAGGTACGAGATCCGTGCCATGCTTCCAGACCTTTCGGAGGACTTGCACCTGGCGCTGCCTTGGAACATGTTTGGTGTTCCAAGTCGCAAACGCAAGGCAGAGATGCGCGTCATGAGTGCGACTCTGCGGCGACTTGCTGTGATGATGGTGCGTGGGTTGTTGGCGCCGACATGCCACCACTGTGCCACACTGCGTGCTGTATCATTGACGTAATGGATGCGTGCCACGTGTGACGTTGTGTTGTGTTGTTTCTTGGGTTGTCACCATTGCTTGCGCGTACCACTCCACAACACCACAACAGGAGGATTCCACTGGGCGGCTGCATGTTCTGCCTGACCAGTTTGAACCCTGTGACACCGCCCGCCGGTGTTTGATGTTGACCATGCCAAAGGAGTTCCGCACCAGTCGCAGGATCGGCGGTAGTTTGTTCAACATCCGCATCGTGCGGGCCTACGGCGGTCGCTTTGGCGGCTCCTGCTTTGTGCTGTCCGCCACGGACATGTCAGGCGAAAGCCTGCGCACGGTCATCCCCGAGGAAGAAGCCGGCATCAGCGTGCTCGCGCCCACAGCCGGCTCGGAGTTTCAGGACGCCATGCGCGGCATCTGCAACTCCCTGGTCGTGTCGGAGGCCGATGGGCAGGTGCTGGTGCACGACGGGCAGCTCGAAGCGCTGAAGCGTGAGCAAGCACGCGTGTCGGCCGAACGTGAGGCGGAGGCACTCGAAGCACAGGCAGCGAAAGAAGCCGAGGCAAAGGCCAACGCACGCGCGGGAGGAGTAGCAGCACAGTCGGACAACGGGGGCGGCGCCGAGGCGGAGAGTAAAGACGATGTGAGCCCGTCTTCACAGGTCACGGGTGCCGAGCCGGGAGTTGCGGACGGGCGAGACAGCGTGCAGGGCAGCGCCGCACACTGCACCGCTGTGCCTGTGGCCGACATGGTGCGCACCGTGTCCTTCTCGCCAGATGTGGCCGTTTTGGACTCGTCGCAGTCCATGCGTCTGGCCCCACCTGACACCAGCGTCCCCACCCCCGTGGCACGCCGCACCGTTCTTCGTGGCGCCGAGGACCTAGCTCCCCGAGCCGGGGTCGTGGGTACCGCCGTCACCACCCCCGCCGCCGCCGCCGAACCGACGCCCATGCTGTCCCCGCTCCGCACCGTCTCGTCTGGGCGCAACCTGCACTCGCTGCTGGTGCGTGACTCCGACATCGTCATGTCGTACTCCCCCGTGGCAGCCGGGAACACCGACGACGGTGGGCCACAAAGCGCAGAGCCACCCGCGCTGCGCATCACACCTTCTTCCCTCGCGTCCCCGACGTTCAGCTTCTCGCACGGCACCTCCCCGGCCCAAGCCGCGGCCTCAGGCTCGATGACCGCGCCAGCCCGGTCCAAGCAGTCCAAGACCGGCGCACGCTCCCCCGCATCCCGCCGCCGACGCGGCACGCCCAAGGCGCGCGGCGGCTCCAGGACACCGTCCGGTACCCGGCGCCGTGGTCGTGGTACACCCCCGCCCCTGGTACGCCAGTCCTCCAACCGGCCGCCGCAGCCGGACCGGCTGTCCGACAAGGGCCGCGCCATCGCCAACCGCCGGCGCCAGGAGTACACCGCGGCGCTGAAGATCCAGTCGCAGGGCCGCCGGCGCCTGGCCATGAAGCGCGTCCAGAGCATGCGGGACCGCCGAAGCGGCGCCGCCACGCGCATCCAGGCGGCGCAGCGCGCCAAGGCGGCCAAACGGCGCGTCGACCGCATCCGGGCGGGGGAGGAGGACCCGTTTGCGGCGGTGCGCGACGACCGCTTCCGCTCGTCGCAGGCCCACGAGCACGACCGCTTGGCCGTGGGTCGCCGCGACGGGGCGGACCCGTACGCGCGCGTGTCGGGGGCGGGGCGGGCGCACGCGGCGTCACGACGCAAGGAGTATGACGAAGCACGCCGCGCCGCGACGCGCATCCAGAGCGTGGCCCGGGGGCGCCGTGACCGTGAGCGCGTGGCCAAGATCCGTGAGGCGCGCCAGCACGGGGCCGGTGATGGCGGTGAGGCGCCCTCCACGCCCGTCCGCACGACGAACCGGCGCCACAAGGCGGGGCTGGGTTCCATCAGCAGTGCCGGGTACAACGGCCCCGACCCTCCGCTGTCCGTTGCGTCGAGCCTGCGGTCTTCGTATGCCGGCAGCGTGCACAGCCAGAGCTCCAGCTCGCGGCGGTTCCGAGGCGACCACCCGGACTTTGGGCCCGGGTCGTCGGACGAAGAGGAGGAGTTCACACGCAATGTGGCACGCCTGGTGTATGCCCCACACAGCAGCACGGGCAGTGCGCCGTCGCAGTAGTTTACGTGAGCGGCGCACTTGGTGTGGTGCTGTAGTGTTGTGGATGTAGGGAGCCACAAAGGAAGAGGAATGATTATGTTGCTTCTTTCTATGTTCAGTGTAGCTAATACCTTGCCCTTCTGCCTTCGGACACTCCCACCACCCCATGGATGTGGTGCATGACCCACCCACACACACACATACACACACACACACACACAAGAACCACACGACGGCTCGTTTGAATCAAGATTGTATGTTCACTTGCTTCACTTTCTTCTGTGCACACCTCACGCGTACACCCACACCGTCCGTCTCCTCTTGTGCACTGCCATTCTCCTAGTCATCGCTCTCCCCATCTTCCTCATCCTCCTCAGACGACGAAGAGGTGAGCGGCACAGGTGCCAAACCCGCACGAAGCAACATGGCCTGCACTTCCGCCGCGTCCGGCCGAAAGCCAGTGCGCTTGACACGCCCCGTGGCACCAGCCAACGCATCCTTGTCACCGGGCACCATGCCAACAACAGCCGACAGTCTCCGTCGAACCGCGGCCTTGCCATAGGCCCGGGTTAGACCCGCAACCGTGGGACTGGCGTCCCCATTGACACTGGATCCAGAGCCAGTTCGACTTCCTTTTCGGTTTGGAATCTTCGGCACGGTTGAGCTGGTGTCGCCCACGACACGCGCAATCAGTTCGAGCACGGGTGGCAGTTTTTGGAACAGCGGGGTCGCATCTCTGTCGCGGTACTTGGCAATGCGAGCCACCTAGCGGAATGAATGAAATGTAAGGTACAACACGGCGCCAAACGAACGCGGCACCAACCGATGCGGTGCTCGGTCAAGCCCCCGGAGCAACGATGCAAAGTATGTGGACGTACCGCTTCGACAAACTCGACGAATCGCATCTTGGTGTGACGATCCGTCACCATTTCGTCAACAACAGGCATCATGGACAGCACAAACGCCAGCCGGGCCTCACGCTCCACGAAGGTGTCGTTGTGGCTGCGACCAACACACACGTTGCGAACAACAACGTCAGGCAAGGAGGCGGTGTCGCAGCACAGCGGGGCACGTACAGCTCTGCCACAGACACAAACTCCATGTACTCGTCGAAAGACATGGTTGGTGTTTCTCCTGGCAACTTGCCCCGGCCACTGAACCGCTTGTACACATCGCGAAGAGGCTGCAGGTAGTTCCTGAACACCAAGTCACACTGCACGAACAACACCAAACCACGTACCCAAGTCAAGTGCCAATCACCCATGAAAACATAAGAACGTGTATTTGCTCACCTCTTCCACCCACAACTCCTCTCGTAGCGCTTGATCATTCTGACGTGGTGCGTACGGTAGCAGATGCTTTTGGAAAAAGCGTTGGATAGCGCCTGCTTTGGTGGGCTCTGCTTTGCTTTTGTAGTATTTCTGACACATGCACGCAAGATAGAAACAGCGCTTGGATGAGGTTGACGATACCACCACAACCACACAACCACGCCCCAGCGCCCGCCACATAACGCCCACCCACCTGCAAAGCCACCCGCACGACAACTTCCATGAATTCAAAGCGAACCAGCGATCGTTCCGGGTTCCGCGACTTTTCTGCCTTGCGCCGGCGAACCTGCATCGCAGCAGCGGTGTTACACACGGTTTGCGGGACGCGTTGGTTATGCAAGCCATGACGCGTACCTGCACGTTGGTCGCGATGAAGATTGTGTCGAGATCCTTCAGCTCACACGTTGCCTTGTCAGGTACCTTGCAGAGGTGCATGAGATCAGTGAACGAGTTCCACTGAATGCTGTAGGGGTCGCTTCCACCGCCCTGACCGGCGCACCTGGACACCACGTCACAGTATGAGAACACTGTCAGGAGCTGAGCAGCAGCGAAAACCGTACCTCTTGAATATGGCTGTCACAGTCTGGTATAACGGCCGAATATACTTGCGAATTGCAAGCTCCTCCTCGTCATCTTTGATGAGGTTTGGTAGTTTCGACTGCTTGAAGTCCACTTCAAAGCTCTCCACAGCCACATGCTTCACATCGGCGTTCCATTCCGCAAAGAGACTAGTCTCCTTCTTCCACACTTTCCTCGAGTACACCTGAGCAAACCCCGGCAATGGCAGACAACACAACGTGAGAGGCACTGTGGATTGCTCCAGTCTTGACGCACGCAGGCATATGCCACCGACCTTGTTCGCGTGGGGTTTCTTGCGAGGCAGAATGTTGCCTTCAACAGGAGCGTGCTTTGCAACTCCCACCAACCGGTTGCCAAGCTCAACCTGCGGAATCTGCGCAACAAGTTCCCGCGCATCCTTGTCGACATCCACCAATGACTTTTCCTGGAAATCCCCGGCCAACCCGCGTTGTAAGTTGCATCGCACGGTGTGGGAAATGCCCAGCAGCGCCGGTCGGTACCTTCATCTTGAGTCGAACGCGATCGATGTGCATGCCCAGTGCTTTTGTGAACGCCGTGTTCAGGCCCCCTCCTTGTGCGGCTTTCAACGCCCGGCGGCTCAGGCGAGACCCTGGTCCTTTGGGGGTTCGACCACTCTGCCAACGTCCGAATGCCCCGGCGGCGTGGGTCACAACGGCTTGTGGAGTCTTGGTCTGCAACACACCCGCGCGTGTTACGCTGGTGCCAACCGACCACATCTGCGTGGATGACACACCTCAACCTGTAGTTTGTGTTCATCTTCTTCGTCTTCCATGATGGGCACGTTTGTGTTGACATGTGCACCCTCCTCAGACGCGCTGCGTCCCTTTCGAGCAGTGGCAGAAACGTCCATCCCTTCCAGTTTTGTCTTGATCTCGTGGAGGAACTGGTGCGGTGGGACAACACGAAACGAAACAAGTGGGTACACGGCAAGGCAGCGCATGCGCCACCAGTGACCACAGAAACGTCGTGGCGAGCACTCACTGCGATGTGCTCCTCAAGCTTGTCTTCTTGGTCCTTTCCCTCAATGACATTGACGAATTCCTTGGGTACAAGGTATCTGTGCCATGGACAGCGGTTGTCAGGAGACAAACACCATTGATGTTCTAAGTGGCTAGACTCACCCATCCACACCAAGAAGTGGACCACGGGTGACACCACCAACAATGGAACCTCCCTGGTGAGCCAAGAAGTCCCACACAGCATCCTCGCCGAGTTGTGACTCTCGTTTCTTGAGCTGGAAGGCCAGGTTGGCTTCCTCTGTGGAAATGCTGCGCATCAGCGAACTGTACGCAACAAGCACAAGGCCAAGGCATGATGTACCTTCGCTCAGCCCTACAGCCGCTGCAATTTTTGCTCCCAGTCCCATAGGCGTGTTTTGAAGGCTAGCATGAGTGGACGTGGCAATTCTCACATGTTCCATGTCGTGAAACGTCGTGTTTGACGACTTTGGGACTCGTTCATAGCTGCACGCACATCAATTCGTCAGCCAAGACAACCAAGGCGGCACACCCAACGCACACTTCATCCATCGCCGCTCGAACTGTGCCATCAACTTCGAACACAAAGTGGAAAGCGTGGTACGGAACCTGAAGCCATATGCATCAGTCATCGTCAAAGCACCGGACCCACTGGTGACAAAAAAGAGCCGCCGCCGTACCATTCGGTCGATGACAAAACGACCGCTCTCGCTTGGTGCCATGGGGTCAGCGTGCCAGTCATCAAAGTCAGTGCGGAGCAGGACCTTTTCTTTGGGGAGAGGTCCAGAAACAGGAGCCCTCCACTCGAACTTGTGCTGGCACACAACATGTATTCAGTGTTTGGAATGGACACCGCATACAGCAATTGGGCGCACCGGTCTCCACATGCCACATATCCAGCAGTTTTCTCCGGGAAAACTCTTGTGGTCAGCGGGTGCTTGCTCTACGGGACACCCCACAACCCCGGCCATCCCAACGCCTTTGGAAGATCCTTCGCGATCAACCTTGTGAAGTTCCTGTGAACAGCAGGTCAGTTGTTCAAGCCATGGCAAGCAAACAGCGGCACAGCAGCCGGCAGCAGCCATGTACACACCGCAATCATTGCAGCCGAGTTGACAATTCGGTGGTTGGTGTGCCCGTTGTCACATCCAACATCGACGATGTCGTCCGCATGCAACACACCGCGCCGCGGCAAAGACGAGCGAACCGCGTCATCGCGATCGTCATGTCTATGCCTGCTGCTGTGCAAGAACCCACGCGAGTCGACATGCATGCCATTTCCTGGGACAGGCAAAATCGCACGGTTGGTTTCACTTCACAACGCACTCATTCTGCACCTCACCTGCAACATGTAGACCACGAAGCGTGTGGTTTTTCTTGAGCGCTTCCGACAAGGATGGGGTGCACTCTGAGGAGAAATGGTTGTGGCTCACGTCCAAGTGGGTGAGGCTGGTGTTCTGCTGAAACAACTGGGCTAGGCATGCCACGACTGGACTGTCAGCTCCGCCAGTGCCCAATCCATTCCAAGAAACGTCGAGGGTCTGTGTTGTCAACTTGGGTGAGGCAACCTCCCAACAACACCCTGACTGGTATCGGCCCGCAACGCACCTTGAGACGGTTGTTTAGCGCTAAACCGTGCAACAGTGCAATTGCACCCCGACCTCCAATCTGGTTCCATGCCACGTCTAGCTCCTGGAGGCCATCACGTGGTGTTCGAGGCGGTCGCCGGACAACTTTTCCTTGTGGGTTACCAGCCTTCACCCACGTTCTGAGTTCCATCGCATCCAGTTGTGATGGCTGCCGAGCGAGCCGTGGGGCCGTCTGAGGAGGAGGGGGGGGGGGGGGAGAAACACAAGGAGAGTGAGTGTGGTGTGGGTCCGGATGGACCCATTCCTGGCTTATGGACACCTCTCGACGTACACCATCCTCGGACGTGGGCAGGATGCCCACAGCTTGCTTCACTTTGTTTGAACCACTGTTTCCGAGCTCCTGCCAGGCAAGAAATTTCCCAATGGCAAGCGACCCTGCCAGGGCACACTGGTTGCCACGAAGCACCAGGTGCTTGACGGTTGGACATGCGTACAGCGCCTCGATAAGAAGCGTGATTGCGTTGTCCGGGAGGTTGTTGTGCTCAACGTTGAGGTGTTGCAAGTAACGACAACCCTGACGTGCCACACCAGCCATTAGCCACATGACACGAAAAGGTACAACGTCGACACGTACTTGCAGCAGTCGGGCCAGGGCGGCTACTCCGGTCTTGCCGAGCCTGTTGTGGCCCAAATCAAGCACAGTCAGATTGCTTGTGGACAATCCAGAGAAGAGCCGCCGTACACCGCGCCCAGTGAGACGGTTGTCACGAAGGAACACGTGGGTTGGAGGTGGATTCACCCGATGCAAGCCAGCTGCCAACGCTGACGCAAACTTGTCGCCCACACGTCGACCACTGAGGAAAGCAAAAGCTTGTGAGCGAGAGTCGCTGCCACACTTCACCGCATGACTTACTTAAGTTTCAAGTAGGAAGTGTCTTCGGCGATGGTGCGCACAACACCAAGAGGCTCTGGTGTGATGCCCAGCTCGTGGCACCGAAGTAGGAAGGCAGTGCGTGGCGAGTTGCTGTTGAAAGCCCCCGCAGCAGAGTTGATGGCCCTGAAATGCTTAAAGAACTTGGACTTTCCACTGACATACTGCATCTCCTTTTTCTCAACGGTGTTGCGACACTTCGTTGCCTTTCCCCACACTGTCACGGATGTGTGCGCAGATGCTCCTGATGAGTTGGACACTGTTGCGTTGGCGTGAGTGGGGCGTTCCGTGTTGAGCAATCACAAACAAGGCCACCTACTTTGACTTCGTCGCCTTGCGGCAGCCCCGTCGTCATCAAAGGACTCCATGTGCTGCAAATCCAAGTTCAAGGACTGCGGTAGCACTCCTCTACATGCACAGTAGTGTCCCAAGGTTACATGCAGTGCTCTCCCAAAACCCACCACCACAGGTGTCCCCAAACGTACCGCGACGCCTGCTGCAATGCTTGAACATCAAACGCATTCAAGCCACTGAGAGCCACCCCAGGACTCGACAGCGGGCTCGTCGCAGCCGACGGAACACCTCCAAACTCAGGAACGTCCCCAGATGGCGAGTCGCTCGTGGTGTTCAGCGTAGGGGCTGGCAAATCCGCTGGCGTAATCTCACCCCCGCCACTGCCACCACTCGGATCTACCGTCGCAGACCAGGAAGAATCGAGCATGGCCGATGTCGAGACCCGTGCGCCCCCACCCGCTTGACCACTTCTTTCCTTTCCGCGATGGCGAGACCTTGCGTTCTCCCGAGCCCGTGGTGACCTCCAACGTGGCCGCGTTTGCGGCTTTTTCCCCGTGGGTGCACTGCCTGGACGATCTTGGCTGTTCCCCGCACCCTTGATGCTCCGCGTTGAGGAGTTGTGGCCAGAAGGCCGTTCCTTTGGCAAGCTGCGTGAACCTGGGACATCATTATACTTTCCATGGGCACCATAGGCACCGGCAGTACGTGGTGGGGATGTGGCTGCGCCGTGCTGGTGGCAACGAATGTGAGTGTCTGTTGTTGCAGGTCGACTGCGGAGTTTCTGTTCCAGGCGGCGGCGTGGCAGTAGCAATCTGCGTTGGGCCTCGGCTTTCAGGTGTCGAGATCTGCTCACCACACATGCACATGCACACACACGCATGACGCCACAAACAACACAAGGGTTGCGTCCACATGTTTTGCCACGTACTTTCCATACTGCTTGAGGTTCAGTGCAATACGAGACGCGGTGAACAAGTACTTGTTGAAACTGACTTCCTTGGGCGAGCCTTCGTATTGCAGACTGTACAGGAGCTGGCGAGATGTTGCTGCCCCAGACGCGTCCTGGTTCACGTCCATCTGTGATGGTTTCGGAACAAGCAGCGAAGGAGGGGATCGGTAGCTCTTTCGAGTGGGAGGCGAACGCGCCTTCGTTGGACTGGCGACATGCAAGTGTGAAGGCGACACAGGGCTGGATCTGCCGCCGGGACGTCGTGTGTGCTGCTGCACCACCAACCGGGAATGATGTTGCTGCTGCCGCTGTCGTTGGTGCTGAGTTTGCTGGTGTTGGCCACGCGAGCTAGGGCTGCCAGTGCTGTCCTGCCTTTGGCGCCTGAAAATGGGGGAGTGCACCGGCGGTTGGGGGCGTGTCTTGCGCGAAGCTGTTCGCTTCGAGCTCGGGGATCCGCACGACACTGGCGACAACATTGAGGCTGCTGTAGGGCTTGTGGCCGAAGCACCATGGGCATGTCGCCTGTGTTTCGCGGTTGTTGAGCGCCATGCGTTGCTGATCTCGCTGTTGCGGGCGCGGCGAGTCGCATTTGGGGGCGACACGGCGGCAGTGGGGTGTGTCGTCAACCCAGTGGGAACAGCGGTTTGCCGCAACTTCAGGCGAACGGGCTGCCGCTGACTCGGCACATCCATCCGAGCGTTTGCCAGCCACGGCACAACGGCTGCGAAGCTCCACCGCGGGGTGCTCTATGGTTGTGTTGGCGTGGATTGTGCAAGGATTGCCAGCGTGCCGTTTCGATCTCCTGCCTAAACGCTACAATTGCAAATCCACTGTGACAGTTTCTACATGTGACATGACATTTCACGACGTCACACAAAACTACTCGGCATCTCCGACACGCCATGGAACACGCCATGGAACTCAAGACGCAGCTATGTGTCGATATCATAGAACTCACGGTGCTGAGCCTGTGCCTTTGCAGACTTCAACCGGTGTGAGGTCGCATTCGCAACTTCCTTCTCAATGCCTTGCCGAAGCGAGTCCATTTCTTTCCCGCTGGCGTGTTGGACAAACACCGCCGAGCGTGCATCGCACACGTTGAATACCAGGGTGGTCTGCACCCGAGGAGCATGGGGTGCCTGATTTGATCCAGATATCAAGGACGAACGCCGCCGTCTGTGTCGCGGAGACGTGTTTGCACCCCGCCGACGGTTGGGTGACGATGTCCGAGCTGCGGCGAGCATGTTGCGCATGGACTGCGGCTGGGTTCTGCTGGAGAGCAGTGTTGCTACTGACGCCCGCCTCTTTCGACCAACTTGCTCTCGAGGCAGGTCCCGAGTGGTCACAACCGTCACTGCCGCAGGGCGAAGCTCGCCGATGGGCATGCGTTGCAGATGGTGGTGGAACACCCGGCGCTTGGGCTTGGGCTTTCTTGCTTTCTTGTTTTCGGCCGCCAGCAGCATCTTGATTGCGCCCATGATGGAGGTGTCCGCAGGATCGGCAACAGTGGACACGGCCTCACGTCGAGCCTTTCCTTCCACAACTGTGTTCGAGCGGCCGGAAGCGGTGGACCTAAACGAGGCTTGGGGGCGAAGAGGTGTTCGTGGCGAGCGTGCAGTGCGCCGAGCGATGTCTTCCTCCGCCGTGGACCCAGACGCAGGCTGCGATCCTGTGAGCATCGATGGGGATCGCAGCTGTCGCTGGCGGCGGGAAGGGGTGTCCCTCGTTTTGGTTGAACCGGTGGGGGGTGGGTGGGGGGCATGGGGTTGACTGCCTGAGGGATCGCCAAGCGACACTGGCTTGTCAGACTTCAACACGGCGAATGCGTTGGTCAGGTCAACGCTTGTTGCCCCATTCCCCCGACCAGCCGTATTCACGCGGTCACTGGCCTCTCCGGTGGCAGACGTCGTGACAACACCCTGTGGGGTGGAAAAGACAGGCGCATGCCCCCCTGTCGCCGTTGCTTTGTCAGCAGCAGGCTGCGCGCCGTCCATCCCGACCGGGCTTGGCGTTTGCCACTCACGGTTCGCATCGTCATACGGTGTGGAAGGCTGCCACATTGGCACAGCGGCACGAGCACTGTGCGGTCGCCTGGCAGTGGTTGCCGACGTCGAGGAATCCGGCATGCTGCCGCTTCGCAAGCGCAAAGACAGCACAGGAGGAGGAGACGCCGACACTCGGGCTCGCTGTTTCTGTTGGGGCGCTGTGCGCACAGCGCTCGACATGCTCGGGGTCCGGGGGCGGGAAGGGGTCGACACCTTGTGCTTGGACGACGATGGCATGTGAGACGTCCGTGTGTCCAAGTCAATCGTCTTGGCAAACGCAGATCGGGGCCGCATCCGGTCCACGGCGAGCTTGTCTCGCTCCTGAGCCCGACGCCGTCGCGTGGCCTGCACTGTGTGGGGTCGTGTCGGTGCGCCCTTCCCCCGTGGTGTGCGTGGCGTCGCAGTGTGTGGTCGTCGAGCATGCGGTGGCGGGTGGTGCTTCGAGGATGGAGGTCGAGCACGTTGTGGGGAGCCTCCGCGACCGGCACGGCTCGCTGTTCTTGGAGTGGCGGTCACAGGCCTCCTTCCGGGGTGGGGTCTCAGTGCACGGCGCTTTCGTCGTCGGCGGGCACTGGCTGTGCGCGGACGTCGTGCAGATCGTTGTTTGTGCTTCACCACCCGTCGAGCCACTGGGCTGGTCGGGGACGGTGGCATGGCGGGGCTTGGCGAGTCCCAGCCCGGGATCGAGGGCATCGTTTGCGTGGGTGAGGCGGGGGCGTCACCCGACGGCTCGTTTGTGGGTGCCGTTCCGACAGACTCTGCGGTTTGCACTCGTCGCGCCAAGGGCGAGGAGTGTCTTCCTCGGTTCAAGCGCATGAGGTGCCGGCGCAATACAAATCCGTCACGCACTGCTTTCACACGGTTCTCTTGCACGGAGCTTTCAAATTTCTGCCACAACCACGCACGAACATGTTATGGAAAAAGGGGGTCTTCTTCACCCGCTCCTGCACCCCCCAACGCGCCATGTGGCTTCCAACCGTACTCGAATGACTTCCGCCACTTCACGCTCCCCGAGCTTGAGCGCAAGGTCCGCAGCCGTGACCCCGTCGTTTGTTTTGGCGGACACATTCGCCCCTAGCTGAAGCAGGCGCTTCGCAAGGTCAGCGTTTGCTGTGAATGCAGCCTGGTGAAGAGCTGTGACTCCATTCTGCAACGACCAATGCGCATGACACGTGAGGGCGGTGGTTGGTTGGGGTGGGACACGAGGCCTACCTCATCCGCCCAATTGACTGAGGCACCTTTCTGCAGCAAGATGTGCACCAGACCGGTGTCTCCAGCGGCGGCTGCGTCAAGAAGTTGACGACTCAAAGCTACGCAGGCATCTTGCAGCCATTGCACAGCTTCCTGTTCTTGCATTCGCTTTGCGAGTTCAAGTGGGGTCAATCCGTCCTGTGATCCGATCCACAAGATGACACGCTGTCACCACCATGCACCCACATCCGAGTCACCACTACGGTTCGTTCTTTGCGCCATACCATGTTCACAGCACGCAAGTTCAAGCGTGATCCAAGCCGGCTGGTGAGAAGCAGTCTGAGTAAAGCTCGCCGCTGATGCTGAACAGCAAGATGTAGCACAGTGTTGCCACTCTGGTGCCAATGCCACAGACCAGTGTTGTGAGCTCTCTGTCTCTCTGTCTCTCTCTCTCTCTCTTCTCACTCACGCGGTCGCCACAATGACACACACGTACCAAATCGCACACAGTGCTGTCTAATACGACGCCGTGACGGATACATGAAAAAAGCGCCCGACGACTTCCCTCAACAATTGCTTTCAGTGCCAAAGAATGCATGTGTTGCTGTTCATCTGGGTCCTGGATACGCGTACCTGTCGACACTCGCGCCGCCATGGAATGAAACATGGGCGATTCCAGTCGCACTTGCGAAAGGGGCTTCTCGGCCAGCCTCCTTTCTCGTGCGGACTGTCGTTTCCGCATGCTGCTCTGGGCAGATGTGGAGTGGATGGCACTGTCCAGAGGTCTGTCCTCAGCGTCTTCAGCGTGCGGAGCACTGGCGCTGGTACTAGCGCCAGTATCAGCGACCGACATTGACACGGAAGTTGACATCTTTTCCAGTCACAGACATCAGCCGGTCGCCAGCAGTGTCAGCGCGCGAGCACAGTGCATTGTGCGCCAAGTTGCCAGCAACGGCGCCTTCTTTGATTGATTGAGTCACTTTGCGGTTACGACACACGATGAGAGGTGTATCTCACACGCGTGGCGGATCCTTCAGTTTCCCGTCCTCGTCAAGTTGAAGCTGCGCACGTGGCACATCGTTTCTGTCAGAATGGCCCGCGGTTTGCAGTCTGCATATGCTGCAATGATGTTCTTGGCGGTGTTGTGCACTTGTCATGCGACACAGGCCAGCTATTCTCAGCAGTTTGCCTTCCGCATGGTGTATCAGGTGTGCTTGTCACGTCGCCGCCTTGGTTTGTTTGATCCTCGTGTTGTTGTCCATCTCACAATCCCTGCTCCGTGTTGTTTGCTTGTTCGTTCACGACGCACTTCAACTTTCAGTCTGCGGCTGCATGTATGTGGACACTGGTGCTCTTGGTATGCTCTTTTGCTTCTGACCCGCTTGCATGCATACTGTTCAGATTGCAACGCGTCCGAGCTCTCCACCTGGACTTGTCCATCATGTGCCATTCCTGGTTTCAAGGTCACCACTGTCGCATCAAGTGAAAAGTGGAACATTCAGGTGCGGCCCGCTCCGTGATGCTTTGCATTTGCTGGTTGACTGAGTTTGGATTTTGTCAGGCCTACACAGGCTATGACTCACAAACTAACTCCATCGTGGTGGCCTTCCGTGGAACTGGTACGGAAGTGTTGGTGGGGGCGCCATGTGCATGTACCAACCTACCCTAATTTGCTTCGTACCCTTGCCAGAGGAAAGCAGCATCAAGAATTGGATCCTCGACTTGCAGGCGGTGCGTTGTGGGGGCTGTTTTTTTGTCTGTGGTGGTCGAGGCATCACGACGGTTGTGTGCAGGACCACACTTCAACAACGTACCCCCACTGTGATTGCAAAGTAGAGGCTGGGTTCTATGAAGGTGCGCTTGCTATCATGCGTGTGTTCATGAATCGCACGCGTTCTGCTTTGTCTCATAGAAAACTTTGCACCCTGTGACAACTTGATCGATGGCTTTGTCAGGTCATGGTGAGTCAGCGTGGATGCGCTGGCCGCGTTTCATTCGGCATGCAGCATAATGTGCACACTGTTTCTGTTCACCGGTGCAGAGGCGTTGAAGCCCCAAATCGTGCCTGCTGTTCATGCCTTGCGCAACGAGTACCCATCGGCATCCGTGCACATTACCGGCCACAGCCTTGGGGCAGCCATGGCTGTTTTGTCTGCTGCCCACATTCAATCCCAAGAAGGCATCACCGTGGATGAGGTGTACACGTTTGGTCTCCCAAGGGTGGGCGATTCAGCCTTCAGTTCCTGGTTCAACGGAATTCTCCCACAAGCTGTGCATGTGACGCACTTCGATGATGTAGGTTGGCACGCAGGCTCGTGCTAGCGACAGCCTGTTGAATGATGTGCACTTGGCTGTACCAGATTGTTCCTCATCTCCCTCCGGAGCTGTTTGGGTACCATCACACTCCCACTGAGGTAAGCGTGTGAGTGACGCATGCGAAGTACGTTTTTCATCGTGTGGTTTGCACGCCCAGGTTTGGTACACCGAGAAAACTGGTCTGAACTACAAGGTATGCGTGCCCCACGCGCAAGCTGGTTGTATGAGTCGCGTCACAATTATGCGTGCTATCGCGCAGGTTTGCAATGGCAGTGGTGAGGACCCAACTTGCGCAGATTCTGTTGATATTCTCGACTTCAGCGTTGCCGACCATCTGGTTCGTATGCCTAGTGCTGTGACCCCATGGGCTTTGTACCAACTGCTTGGTGTCCAACGTGCGCAGGTGTACTTGGACTTGCCGATCTGCGGCTGCAAGCAACTGGGCCCCTTGCCTCAGTAGTATTCACATTGTAGATGCTTACCAGGCGGTACAGGCAGCAAAACACGCAACACATACAAGCGTTGCTGTGTCTCGACACAAAGTCTCCTTCTATGTACAACTCACACAAAACCAACCAAACTGCCAAACTCTAGCAGTAAAAAATCACTCGTCTGGCAGAGCATCCTCTTGCTCCGCCAACCAGTTCACGCACTTGATCATGTCCGTCACCAACTCGTACTCTGGGAAACCGATACGACGCCAGTTGCTCACATCAATGCGGTCAATGACCTCCGAGTGCTCGCCACTGGAGCCACGCGCCTGACAGTTGCGCTCACGGCACATCTTGTCGATGCCATGCAGCCCGTACTTCGCAATCATCTTCGGCACCAAAATGTGGACGGATCCACGCATGCCGGTACCCAGGTTGGATGGGCAGCATGTCACTGCGCCGAACTTGTCGTGCCACATGAACACATCGTCTTCACCCGTTTCCGCACGAACACCATCCTCAATGGCCTTCGCGCCAGCCGACAACCGTGAAAACACAGCCTTGACGTCGCCACCATTCTGCATGGAGATGATGCGCAGGTGGTCACCCTCGTTGATCCAGTTCACGAACGTCTTGGACTTGTTGTGGAACACACCACGGCCCACCGGCCAGTGCTCATGGTATCCACTCGCCGCTTGCATCTTGTCCTTGCCACGGAACAGGAAGTGGTCATCGATGAGACCCTGGCGCTGCTCGTCAGACATCTCCGTGTGGAGGAAGAAGTCGCCAGCCAAGTCACCATCCAGACGCTGGTACACCTTGCCCATCAGCGTTGCGATGGCCACACGTGTCGCCTTGGTGCCACCTGGGTTCAGTGGGAACATAGCCAGGTTGCGGGCCACACGGATGCGTGTCGAGATGATCTTGCCTTGGGCGCTGGCAGACAGGTCAGCTCCGATTCGAGCTGGGTCCATGCGCTCGGAAGGCGTGCCACTCAAGGTGATGGGAGCCTCAGGATCGAAGCCCTTGTGGTACAGCTTGATGACGGGGTAGAAGAACTCCTTGAAGTCATCCCAGGACTCCTTGTCGCCGGCGTGGCAGCCACAGAAGGAGGATGGGTACATGACGCCGGTGTTGATGGCGCGAGCGATGGTCCACTTGGCTGGGCCAGAGCTGACCTTGTTCTTGTACTTGTCGTACAGTTCGCGAGTCATGACCTGGGCCATGAGCGACACATGGTCACGTGTCTTGTACTCATCGATCTTGGCCGGGTAACTGCAAGAACACAGATCCAAAGAACACGCATCCATGTGAGAGGAGATACACAAATAGACACAAACCGCACGAACCGCACAACTCACTCGTTGCGAGCCAGACTTTCGTCAATGATGAGGTCATAGTATGGGTCAGGCGTGGCAGTGCCATTGCCCTCCTCCACCTTGCTCTCTTGCCCATCAGCAATCGCGTCTGCATCAGGCAAAGCATCCTCTTGCTCCGCCAACCAGTTCACGCACTTGATCATGTCCGTCACCAACTCGTACTCCGGGAAACCGATACGACGCCAGTTGCTCACATCAATGCGGTCAATGACCTCCGAGTGCTCGCCACTGGAGCCACGCGCCTGACAGTTGCGCTCACGGCACATCTTGTCGATGCCATGCAGCCCGTACT
>Ga0213833_1001026_pt1 | contig 21746 bp, 27 predicted proteins | sample SWATP21_FD_160575 | JGI IMG/M metagenome (GOLD analysis project Ga0213833, IMG submission 160575) | Coastal seawater microbial communities from Marineland, Florida, United States - SWA TP2 #1 | ecosystem: Environmental > Aquatic > Marine > Coastal | place: USA: Florida | collected 2016-08-14 | reverse complement strand
ATCCGCGTCATCATCCTCGCGGCCGACCGAGGGAAGAGCTGACACATGACAACAACAACAGCAGACAAGTGAAAGTGAACACGCGCCGCGCAACACCACAACACACCACAAGCTTGTGCAAGTGAGTTTGCGGCGTACGATCAGGGGTGGCCAAGTTGTGCTGGACGATGAATTCACTGTCAAGTGCCTGCTCCATATCCAAGTCCAGAAGTGCACTACCACGCATACCCTCCTCGCTCCCATCGCCCTGGGAAGCACCAGCAGCAGCAGAAGGAGCTGAGGTGGCATGCGAGGGTGTGGTGTGGTGGCCTGGTGACCATTGCTGGGCAGGCAGCGCAGGTGAAGCCACAGCCCCAAACATGGCACAACACTCTCAATTGGTGCGCCGTTGCTGGTAGGAAGCACTTGTGGAATCGAGCGTTCCCACAAACCACAGTGGTCCCACCCACGACCAGCAGGTAGAGTGTGCCGAGGTGGCGTGGCAAGATTCTGGGAACGCGGCATTGTTTTGGGTAACTTCGATTTTGGTCAAGTCGTGTCATGTTCGCCCGCGACTGCTGCGCTCGTGCGCGCCGCCGCCAGCCAGCCATGGCGTCTACGGGAAAGCGGCGGCACCCAGACAGTGGTGCAGACGATGACTCGACCGACTCAGAAGTGGATGCCGCGAACGATGAAAACCCGTTGATCAAGCGAACGCCGGGTGGCACTGGTACGGCACCGACCGGTGCTCGACCCACAAGCCGCGCCGCTGGAATGCCGAGTACAGGCCGTCTTCCGTGCAGGAAGTGCCTGTCCTGGCGGTTGTTGCTCGTCGCAAGTGTATGTTTGGTGGCCGTGTTTGTCGGACTGCAGCTGTTATCGTCTGCTGGGCCCGGCAGCCACGACGACAGCAACGGGGCCCCCTCTCCCCACGATGCTACTAGTGGTGCGACTGTTGACCCAGCGGCGGCTGTGCCTGGCCTGGGGCAGGACAGCCCCGCGGGTCTGCGCGTGCCAGGGGTAAGTCCTGGCCGAAACGACTCCGATGCGAGTGCTTCGTCTCCGGTAGCCACTCAAGGCGGCTCGGCCGCCGCTCTTGCGACGCCAGACACCCCTGCGTGGTCGGGGAGCGCAGGCAGTTTGGTCGCCAACCTGTCTGATGCTTGCGCGTCATCAAGCAGTACAAGCAGCTCTGCTTCGATGGCAGGTTCTAGCAGCAGTAGTCGCAGTGCATCGTATTCATTCTCAAGCGCTGATGCTGGACACGCAGCTCCCACATCCGCTGCCGGCCACAGTTCCGCCGGTCCGGTGCAGCAGCCACATCTTCCTGGTGTGAGCTTCATTGCCTTTGGTGACTGGGGTGTGACCGAATCTCACCACATTGTAGAGACCATGGCGTTTGTACGTCGGCTGTGTCACACATGTGGTGTGACCTGCTGCTCACTGTGTGACACCCCAGATCAAACAACACGTCAAGGCCATTGGTGCCATGGCATGCCTTGTGAATGGTGATAACTTCTACCCGTACGTTTGGGTTTCCTTCTTTGGTTGGCGGGGCCATGGGGTTGTGTGGTGACGTGAGCTGTGACACCACTGCATCCTTTCCAGACAAGGCGTTCCAAATGCGGACTCACCGAGGTTCCAAGCAAGCATGGACCGATGGAATGTGCGTCAAACGCTAGATGTGCTTGGTTTTGTCTCGAGAATTTTGCGGGGGTTGATGCTGCTTGTTTCACACAGACTAGCATCCCGTGGTATCTGGGACTCGGAAACCACGACTACTTGGGAAACGGCACCGCACAAATTGTGTACAGCCGACGGCAGGACAAAGACTGGCGTTGGGTCTTGCCTGGGCACCAATGGGCGCGCACCTTCACGAGGGATGGGGTGTCTGTCGAAGTCTTGCAAGTTGACACTGACCGGCTTGTGGAGTTTCATGGCATCACGGGCGAGGAAAAGTTGCGATTGCGCAAAGAGCACAAGGTTTGTGCGCAGGACGTGCATGACTCTGCCCGTCGTCGTGACTTGATCCCTGATGTTACACCCAGAAAGCGCATCACCACGCGTACCGAAACCCATCGAAGAAGCAGTGTAGTGATTGGTTGACGAAGCGCATTAGCTGTTCCACAGCGGATTGGATTGTTGTCATGGGTCACTTCCCTGTGTTCACGGGTTCGTTGATAGTTTGTGAAGGTGGACACGCCTGTACTGGTATTCATGTCTTGGGTGCTACAGACGGAAAGGATCGACGCGAAAGAATGCCCGATCTGATCAGGATGAATGCAATGTTGGACATGTACGACGGCTTGGTGCACCTTCAGATGTGCGTGTCGTGCAGTTGTTCACCTGCTGTTGCGTGCGTGTGTGTGTGTGTGTGTATGCAGGCGGCACGTGGCCATGTACATCGCTGGCCATGACCATAACCTTGCCCATTATCGTGAGAGGAAGAAGGATGCTGTGCACCACATCCACACTGGGTCAGGAGCTATGCTCAGCAGGCATGAACGACAACACTCCCGTGAGCGCCTGTTCTTCAAGCGCGTCCACGGGTTTGTTACCCTGACGTTCACCAAATGTGCTGCGGAGGTGAAGTGGATCGACACCGATCACAACGGCAAGGTCGCACATCAATGGCGCATCGTCAACCCAAACCCACACGTCCACTCCGCATGCAGCGGCTCTCACAAGAAGAAACATCTTCGCGAGGCTCCCCCTTCAAGCACCGCACCCACCGACCTCCTTCCGCCTCGGCAGCTGGCAGCCGCTGTGCCAAGTCCGTGGGTTGCACAGGAGAACGAGATGTTGCGAGCGCACGGGATATCCGGGTCCGTGTCAGCTGCCACTTGCCCCGGCGCAGCGCCCGAGCTGGCTTGAATGTTGTGTTGATATGTTTCGTCTTGGGGTCCCCAAGTTGGGGAGTGTTGGGTGCAACGTCACATCATGGCAGGGCGTGTGGATGGATGCACGGGGCAACGCACAACACGCGACGCAACAACAAAGATTCTGTGTTCAACGTTTCTTTCCACGACGTTTTGCAGACAGCTTCAACGTCTCCCCTGGACGCAGGTTGTAGTGCGCAAGAGTGAAGCTATCCTTCAAGAACCCTCGGTCAGTGGACTTGAGCAACATCTTGTTCGGTGGCATATCACCAAGCTGGCCCTGCAGTTGCTGCTTCAGCTCGCGCACAGTCTTGCCGAACTCAACGGAGACGGTGATCGTCTGGCCCTCAAGCTTCCACGAACCCGAATCAGGCTCGGCCGGGACGCTGACAATCAACGGTTGCGCTCCCGGGTGTGCGGCTACCCAATCCTCCTCGGACTGCAACCCAGCCTTGGTGACACGGCTTCGCTTCTGTGGTGGCTGCAAGTCTTCACTCACTTCCGGCCGGGGTAACTGCGAAAGCAAGAAAGGACCCCCATACCCCCCAAAGCAAAACAAACAGGCACACACACCAAAGCAAACACATCCAGCCACCACATGACAACGTCGCGAAACGTCATTCGTCAGCACATGGACACATGCCACACAGCAAGCAGCACGCAGAGGTTGTACAAGAAGAGAAAGAGAAGAGAACACGCACTCCACGCGTGCGCTACGCTACGCACACGTACCGGAGCCAACGACGCCGGTGGGGGGCCCGCAGGTGGCACAGGCGGTGCACCCATGCCCAGCCCACCGCCCATCAGCGCGCGCATGCCCAAGGCACCCGGCCCCAATCCGCCTGGGGGTCCAGCCCCGGGAAGACCCAACGGCATGGGGGGCGGTGCCGTGCCAGACGGCGCAGGCGCCGTCGCCGAGGGCGCGGTCGTTGTGGGAGTAGGGCCGGAGGCAGAGGCGGCAGAGGCAGAGGCTCCAGAGCCAGCACCGGCACCTGCACCGGCGCGTGTGGGGACACCTGGGTTTTGGCGAACAAAGAGAAATGTATGACAACGATGCGCGCCACCACACACAATAGCCACGACAACAACAACAAGGACCGGTGAGCAACACGAAGGCTTGCGCACTGCACGTGGTTCGTACTGGGACCGATGTTGGGCTTGGGCTTGGCATTCTCGCGCTCGCGCTTTTCTCGCGCGATCTGTGCGCGAGCAGCTTGCATCGTCAGAACTTGCTTGACTTCCGGGTCGGCATTCACGCCGTCCCAGATGATTGCTGGTTGGTTTTCATCGTCCTTGACTTCGCTGCCTCCAAAAATGTCAGTTCGCCGACTGGCGAAACGCTTCAAGTTATCACTGATAGTTTCGTCGTGGGCAAGGGCAGTTTCTCGGGCCTTCTCCATGCGTCGTGCTTGTTGTTCCATGTACTTCGGGTCCATAAGCTCTGCAGACAAGCAATGCCCCACAGCGCCGTCACACCACACGTTCTGTGCTCATGCAGCACTCCGCCGCTGCACACGCACCAATTCGCATGTGATCCGAAACCTCTTCAATGGGCACAGCGGTGCCCGTCTTGGGGTCAACGAAGTGCGTGACGGCCTTCTGAGTCTGTCCTTCCACCTTCGGTACATAATCTGTTCGAAGCTTGACACCGGCCGCGGCGAGAACGTCGGCCTTGACGTCGGTGGCCTCGGCATCGCTTTCATCCATATCCATGTCCATATCCATGTCCATCTCATCGTCCTCTTCCGTGATGGCCTGTGTTCACCACGATCATACACGCACAAACACGGACCCGTCCCGTCACGCGGTTGGCGATGTGAGCACTATGTAAACGCGCAAACAGCAGCGGCGAGCTCACCGCTGTGGGCTCTGGCGGTCCAGATTCTTCCGCCACAGGCAGCTCCTCCGTGTCAGGGAAGTCGATCGTCTCCACGACAACAAAGTCATGCCAGTCGATGCTTTGAAAAGCGACGCGGTCTGCATCTTCCTCCTCCTCCTCTGCCTTTCGGCGCTCCTCTTCCTTGCGCTGAAAGTTCATGCGATGGACACACCGCCGCAGAATGTGGTCCCGGGACAAAGCGTCCGCCTTGAGGCGTGCGAAGACGGTCTTGTCTTTCTTGAGAATCTTCGCATACGATTCCACGAGCGCCGTGAAGTAGCCAAAGTATGCGTGTGTGTGCTTCAGGAAGTCAAATTGCGGGTTGCGATGCTCACGTGCTGCGAGGCCCTTCAAAAAGTCACTGCCACACGCCGCTGTGAACTGTGCCGTATGCTTGATGATATCACTGAAACACCTCCGACCCGGTGCACAGCAATGTATGTGAGTAGCCACAAAACAGAAGCAGACGCAGGGCGACACTGCCCACCACGCACAGTTGCATAGCGGATTCCTGTGCGGGTGGGTGGGTCAACGCGAACAATTCTCTCGGGGGTGGACCATCCGGTATCTTTCGTGATGCAGCCGCGACAATATTCATCACAGCCTCCTTCACGACAGCGGCCTGCGACGAGAAACCAACCAGTGTCAGCGGTTGTTTATGTTCAGGACGGTCACAGCGCGGAGGGCGCACCCACGCACCTCCTCTTGAGTGCCATCCTCCTCCTGCGCCGGGGTCTGCTCGGCATCCCCGGGCTGCGCTTCTTGGTCCCCTGTGTCACTTTGGGGTGGCTGCTGCTCAGAGGCTTCAGTTTGGCCCTGACCCGCATCCTGCTCCACCTGCTTCTGTGTGGCCTCTGCGTCTTCCTTCGCGGCTGCAGCAGACGCCCACCCGCACCGCGGCTGTCACTCGAAAAGCACAAAAGAAAACAAGAGGAAAGGGAGGGTGCGGACATGAGGGCGTACCGAGAGCAGCCTGGAAGTCTTTCACCTTCTTCAGGAAGTAGGCATTGTAGATGTCATCGCCGTTCAAGAATGAAAACTTGCGGCCGGTGGGGTCACTAGCACGGATCTTCTTCAGAAAACTGGGACCGTTTCGTGCGACAAACTGAGCTGTTTTATCACAGATCACACGCTTGTCCGGAGGCGGCACAATCACGCCCACCACAGCACCCTGCACCGCGCCGTCATCGTCCTGTGCACCGTGGACGGACGGCGACCATTTGGCCACACAGTTGAAGCAACGAGTCAGTACGCGCCAAGGCCAGCACCCACACCAAAATACATTGCCATGCCACAACGTACGCTATCCGACATGCTGCAAACTTGGCGGCGAAGTGCAACGCTCCCGGCACCCACTTCACCTGCTGCCGGTGCTGCCCGCCCCACGACCTGCGTGCACGTAACCAAATTACCAAACATCATTCATAACACAACTACCATAAACTTATGGCATACTCTTATGCCTCGCATGGCCACGTGGCCCGCAGATGTCGTTTTTTGTGAAGCAGCAAGGCCGAACAACAACACGCACGCGCTGCTGGTAAGGTGGCGTGCAACACAGGTGGCGGATTGCTCGACCGGAAGTGCCTCACGCGTACACCGCATCGTTCCAAACGCTCGCATTGCGTGCGCGTCCTGACCTGAGTCCAGGCTCGATACCAACAGCCTCCGCACCGCCTGCCGCGGGGAACACACGTGGAATTGCGTCACCCATGTCGTCTAGCGACTCTTCTTCCAAGACCGAAGAGGCAGCACCGGTGGCGGTTGTGACCCCAAGCCATGCTGGGGCGTACCTGATTCCCAGCCTCACTTTCCCTGGGCTGCGCAAGGTGCACGAGTATCCGCCCATCTACGAGGTCGAAAACTTTCTGTCACGGGAGGAATGCGACCAGCTTATTGAAGCTGGGCGCCCCCACCTTTCACGATCAGTTGTCGTGGGAGGAAAGGATGGATCCAGCGCCCCACGGGTATCGGCCCCAACTCGAACTAGCTCCTCTTACTTCTTTCCCAAGCACAAACTCGAGTGGTTGAATGAGAGGGTACGTGGTTTCACATTTGCAAATGGCCCACATCCCGCCCCTCCTAATGTGTGACCAAAATCGCGCTCCAGGTCAATAAACTCACCACAAAGCCCATCGAGGACTTTGAGCCTCCACAAATAGCCAAGTATCTCAAGACGCAGTACTATGCGCCACACTTCGACGCCTTTGACGCCACCACGGGCCCGGGTCGCGAGTGCATAGCCACGGGTGGGCAACGTGTTGCGACCGTCTTGATTTACTTGAACGACGTCTCACGCGGCGGAGGCACCTACTTCCCGACTTTGAAGAAACGATTCCTTCCGCAAAAGGGCAAAGCCTTACTGTTCTTCCCTTGCACTTTGGATGGAACGTTGGACGTGCTGGCGCTGCACACAGGGGAGGAGGCGGTCGATGAGAAATGGGTGTCGCAGATCTGGATCCGCCAGTTCCGATTTGGTTAGCTGTGTTGTCATGTAGGTGCATTGTGCACTCTCAGTCCTTTTGCGCTTCTTGCACATGATTTTGTTTGGGTGATTCATATTACACAGGGTGTAATGTGCATGCATGTTGTTTCGCACGTCGTCACAACAAATCGGCCTCACTCTCCTGGATGTGGCTCATGATATCATAGGCTCGATCCACCACGTCGTTGGGGAGCCCGGCGAGTTTGGCCACATGCAGGCCATACGATTCTGGTGCAACTCCTGGCTTGACCTGACAGGAGCAACCAAGCGGGCACGGTGAGCCGGTGCCGCCCACAGCCACACACCCCCCCGTTTCGCACCCGAAATGTCATGGAAGGGCCTTCCGGAGTGCCAACAAAACCCATTTGTTTCGCCACAAGCCCGGGAAGTCTGGCGCTGACATGACGAGGGTTCACAGTGCCGTTCGCTTCAGAATCGGCCACATCCGTCAGCGACGCCAAGGCGTGGAAGTGTGTAGCGAACAGTGTTTTGCATTGAGTAACGGTGACGAGGTGCTCGAGAACCTGGACACCCCCGTCATCTCCGTCGGTCATAGCAACCACCACATATGCTACGCACCGCCCATGCTATCGCAAGACCATCGCTCGAGGAAGTGCCACGCCCAATCTCGTCAACAATCACAAGCGATCGTGCCGTGGCCTGTGATCGTGAGGAAAACCACACAACAGCAAGCGAAAAAGAAAACGGAAAGTGAAAGGGGGTAACCGACACCGACACGTGACGCGCACTTCTCGTGTCATGACTCACAGACCTTGTTCAGTATTGACGCTGTTTCCTGCATTTCGCACATAAACGTGGATCGATTGCCAGCAAGGTCGTCCGCAGCACCGACACGACTGAAGACCTGGTCCACAACGCCCAGTGTGCAATCGCTTGCTGGGACATAGCTCCCCATCTTGATTTGCACGCAGGCAGGGGAGCAGCGTGAGGCGTGCATGCGTGCCTCAGAAATGCACACATAATCTCGCACACAGCATCCCACTCGCATCACGCCACACACGCTTTTGTGTCCATACCTGTGCGAGAACCACCACATGGGCTGTTTGGCGCAGCAGCGTGCTTTTCCCGCCCATGTTCGGCCCCGTGAGTAGCCACGCTCTCGCCACGGCTGGGCTTGAGAGGTCAACGGACGAAGCTGCCTCAAGCTCGACGCTGTTGGCCACGAACCCCCCGAGTCGTCGTGGCAATGCATCCGTAGATCCACGCAGGACCGGGAACAAGCCACTCTCCACCACAGCATGGCGACCGCCATGGATGGTGAGTTTGTCATCTTCCACGAATGTTGGACGGCTAAACCCGCGATCGCATGCCACCTGCACGACCACACCATTGGAAGCAAACGTTACAAACCGTGCGTGCTGGCTCTACACACCGCACGCACTTCTGCTAGCGAGGAAGAGACATCCAGTACAGCCAACGCCCGGGCAACAGAAGTCAACAGTGGAGCCTCTCGAAGAACTTGCTTGCATATCGTCTTGAACAAGGCTTGCTCCGCTTGCACAACACGAGCTTGGGCAACCACAGCATTCGTATCAAGCTCTGCCAGCGCCGGTGTCTTGAAACGGCGCGTGTTCTGGCAGTCGGATGGCCGCACACCGTAAACAGGAAGCTTGGTTCACACGACCACCACCACAGGGCACACACCTTCAACGTTTTTGTGTGATGGAAGTCAGGGTGGGCGGCCACTACATCAGCAAAGCGGTGAGGCACCTCCAATGTGTAACCGTGCTCGGCGGTGTGGGAAATCTTCAGGGCGTTAGCTGGAACGTCAAGGGCAGCTCGACACGATGTCTGAATGCTCAACACGCAGACCAGTCAGTTCTCCGCGCGCGATGTGGACAGCAGTAACCAGAGGGGGGGGTTACGCTACCAGGATCTCTGCAACTGCAGCGTCTCCGCTCTGCGCCATGTCCCACAACCTGGTGGACAGCACCAACGAGCCTTGTCACACAACAGTATCACAGGATGTGTTGGGCGGGGATACCTACCCATCCAACGTGGTATCGTAGCCAGGGCGAACAAAACTGGCGGCAGAACGCCGTAGGACAGGTCCATTACGACCACGAGACTCGCGAGCAGACCTCACGACAGACGTTGGTGGATCCTCTACGACCGCCTCCTGTAGAAGCCTCAAAACACGTCCACACTCGTGCGCATCGGACGCCGCTGGTATGGCACACAAAAGAGCACACGCGAGCAACGGCTCTGGCATGGAATCATGTGTACCACCAACGACCGCGTGTGGCGCAAGTCGTGGTTGCTCGGCTTGTTGGTCAAACTCCTGAGCAGCTCGCTGCAGTAAAACGGAGGCCAATTCAGCATCATCGAGCGCCAAAGGCGGTGTCAAGCCGGGCAGGATCACAGATGAGACGTCCGCTGCAGCCAGCAGGCTGTCTCGGACAGCTGCAAGGTCCTGTGGCGTGCCTGGTGGGCATGCACATGCACAAGCATGGTTCAGAATGTGCACCGGAGGAACTTTGCACGTTGCCACGCAGCAAGGTGCCTACCACGGCCCATGGCAATCCGCTGCACACTGCGCTCAATGTCACCACACTGGCGAAGCGCTAGTCGTACAGCCCTTCGCTTGTCTCGTCGCTCCTGTCCAGCCAAGTGAAGCAAAGTGACACCCACAACAACCCCAACGTCAGATGGAAGCAGCAGGCAGGAGCTTGGTACTTCGTATCACGCACCACAAGCCATTGGACAGTGTCAAGTCGTCCGTCGACCGTCACGACATCGGTTGAGGGACGCAACAGGCGGTCGGACACCAGACGAGAACCTTGTGGAGTGACACAGCGGTCAACTTCTCGAAGCAAAGACCCGAATCCGCGGCGCTGGGTTCGCAACACCATCAACAACGTCAGGCTCGCCTACAGCCAAAGTGGACAGCACAGCGCCAACCTTGCCGTCGACAGGTTTCTCGATCTCCAAGCTACGTCGACTGAATGGGTCCATGCGAAGGAAGGCACCTGCACGACAAACATCATCGTTTCTCATGAACAAATCGCTCGACCATGGCACCGACCGGTGAAAGAAAACCACGAACTGTCAAGCCTTGCGCCCTCAAAGCGTGGAAGAACGGTTGGAAGCTCGTCGCTCGCAAGGCCTTGTGTCCACCGTACGTATCGCAACACTGCCTCAGCGGCTCTGCACTCACCCCTGCGAAAGGCACAAAGTAACAGAAACACAACAACACAGGACTGCACTGTTACATTGACTCCAATCACCAGGTGGGCGGTGGTAGCTACGCACGCCGACAGGGTCTTGATCCAATCGGCCCGACGTGGGGTGTCTGCGGCACGTGCATGCAACGCCGCGGTCAACAAGCTCCTGGCGGCTGCGGGGGATGTGCTGAAGTGCTCGTTGGGAACCACCGTGACGGCAGTACCCTCCAATCCAACCACTTGCTTGCTATCGGAGCCAAGGCTGGTCAAGACACCGCGCACGGCATGCTCGTTGTCCCAGGTCGCATCGCTGTCGTCGTGCAGCTTGTTCCACACAGACTCGGGGACAAGCAACTCAGCAGGGCGGTGCGCGGCTAACTCCGAGTGCAACAGGTCTACCGTCGTCGTACGACACTGAAATGCCCCGGTGGAAACGTCATACCAGGCCAGGCCTATGCGTGGTGACGCAGGGGTCACCCACAGAGCAGCCAAGTACGTGTGGGCACCTGGCTGCAGCAGCGCTGTCTCTGTCAACGTCCCGGGGGTGATAACCCTTGTTACCGCACGGCGCACGAGCGACCCGGTGCCACGTTTCTCAGCGGCCTCCTTTGTTTCCGCTTGGTCACACACCACAACACGCACCCCTGCCCGCACCAGCCGTGCTACGTGAGTGTCTCGGGTCGCGACAGGAACGCCACACATGGGGATCGGCGCACGGCCTCGACTCTTTCGCTTTGTGAGCGTGATGCCCAGAATATTGGATGCACGCACAGCATCATCGTGGAACAGTTCGTAGAATTCGCCGCACTGGAACAATACCAGATGGTCTAGTCAAGGCACAGGCACACCATGTCCGTCACGACCAGGCACGAGGGGGGAGAGGCAAAGACACCCGATGCCACGCACCAGCAAGCCGAGGATCTGTCTTCAACGAGTTCCATTGCTTCATCATCGGAGTGAGGCCGTGGGCGGCGTCATCAGCGGCAGCCGCCGTGGGTGCCCGTGTGTCCGGACGCGTCGAAGCGCCAGGGTTGGTGCCACAACATCGACGGCACGGACGCCCCAGCGAAGTGGTGCCAGGAAAGCGAGCGGCAGCAGCTATGAAAGCTCCACGTGTAACACGCTGGTACGCTCGCCGGCGCACGTGGGCTGTCCATTGCCGCCCGAGCCGCAGCGCCAGCATTGTGACACGACGTCCACAGGAGTGCGCGCGAAGAAGCCTTGGTAAGCCTAATAGTTTCGGTATTGAATAGTAACGTCCGCGCTGCAAGGTTGAACCTTCTTCAGCGAGCAAGCGTGTGACTCGCAACAACTTGTTGCCAGCAAGGTTTACAGCAAACTCGCGTGAGGCCGTGTCTTGGGGCTTTCATCCCGTTCCAGTCTCAGTGTTACTGCATGGGTGGCAAACTAGCGAAGCCCAAGATTGACAATGCAGGGCCCACCTCTGCCCACAGCTTCACCACCTCTCCCGTCGAGACTGTCGGCCCCAAGTCTCACACAGCCTTCGGCAGAACCCCACTGAGGCACGCCAAGCTCCCCCTCCCGAATGACTTGCGTGTACCAGCGGTGCTTTCCATCTCGGAAGGGCACGCGTCAAACCCGTCGGCATCGTCTCCCGCTCCACTGAAGCCGTCGCCTGTGTTCCGCAGCTTTTTGCAGCAAGTGCACCGCGCGTTTGCTCGCGTCAACACGGGTGAGGTCGCCAGCTACATTCCCGAGCTGAAGAAGGCCAATCCAGATGACTTTGGCATATGTGTGGTCACGATGGACGGTGTGGTGTATGAAGTCGGCGACTCGGACGTACCATTCACCATTCAAAGTGCCAGCAAGCCCTTCGCGTACTGCTTGGCCCTGGAAGACAACAGCCTGGAGACTGTGCTGTCCAAGGTGGGTGTGGAGCCCACTGGACAGGCTTTCAACGTCCTCAGTGTCGACAGCAAGGGACGTCCCCGCAACCCTTTGATCAACGCGGGTGCCATCGCCACAAGCTCGCTCGTGAAGGGTGCCACTCCCGCGGCGCAGTTCGAAGGCATCCGGCGCCGATTCTCAGATTTTGCCGGCCATCCGCTGCCGCTCGATACTGCCGTATTTCGGTCGGAGCACGCCACAGGCCACCGTAATCGTGGGTTTGGTCACATGCTGAAGCAAGCCGGGGTCATTGAGGGCGATGTGGACGCAGCGTGCGACATCTACTTCAAGCAGTGTTCCATCCAAGTCACTGCGAGAGACCTGGTGTGTGGTTGTGCTTGTGGGTGGGTGGTCTGTACTGCACAGCACCACATAAAGTTCGCAGTCAGTGCACAGCGCATGACGTTGCTCATACACGCTGCTTGTGTGGGTGGTGCTCCTTTGCCAGGCAATCATGGCCGCCACCCTTGCCAATGGCGGAGTCAATCCCATTTCTGGTCGACGTGTCGCTTCATCCGGGGTTGTGCACCGCGTGTTGGGTGTGATGTCCACGTGCGGAATGTATGATTCTTCGGGCGAGTGGCTGTTTGACGTGGGCATGCCAGCAAAGAGTGGTGTCGGAGGAGGGTAGGTTGCGCGCGATTCCACACCATGGCCCTGGGTCCCGCGCGTGCCTGTGAAGGGCGGTTGGCTGTTGCGTGTGTCATGAAAAGCGGCGGCATACCTCACGAGTCCCGTGCTTGTGGCAGTGTCATGGCGATCCTCCCCGGTCAGGTTGCCATCGCGACGTTCTCGCCGCGCCTCAACGCGGTCGGGCACTCCGTGCGCGGTGTGGGGGCCATCAGCCAGATTGCGAACGCCTTCAAGCTTCACTTCCTCGCTGTGGCGCGTGCGTCACGCTCTGTCATTCGTGCTCAAGTAACGCTGAGAGTGGCTCGCAGTCGGCGCCACCGGTCTGAAGCGGAAGCAAACGTGTTGACTCGTGACGGAGACGCGGCTCGGGTCATCTTCTTGCAGGGTGACGTCTCCTTTGCTGCCATCGAAAGAGTTCTGCGCGACACCACAGAGACCGAGGAGGGTGACATTGTGGTGTTTGACTTGAAGCACGTGTCTCGCATCAACTACGCTGCTTTCGGACTGCTCCTGACGCTTTCCACGCGCGCGCATGTTGTCTTGGCACACGTGGGGCCGTTCAAGCCGTCTGTGCAATTGTGGAAAGATAATGCCGCGCACGGAACCCTCCCCTCCTTCCTTACTGGTGACGCCAGTCGTGTTTTCACTTTTGCGGGACTGGACGAGGCTCTGGAATGGGCAGAAGATCAGCTGTTGAGCAGTGCACATGTTCCAGTCATCCAGGCGCTGCCGCCAGCTTCTCACCCCTTCCTGTCGCTTCTGTCCCCTGCCGAAGTGGAAGCTGTGGTGGCCCGCTCCCATGTGCAGTCGTATCAGCCATCCGAAGCGCTGTTTCAAGTCGGTGACGCCAGCGACACCCTCTTCTTGCTGCTGTCTGGTAGTGTTTACCTCTCCATGCCTTCACCAGCGGCACTTCGCATGCGTGCCACGCCTCGGTCCCCCCGTCGTGTCGCCCATCCATCCTCCCCTCTCCCTCCACATGTGCCAAGCAAGGTTATCACACTGAAGCGCACCCGCAGCCACGGCACCGACGGCGACGAGACAAAATCCGGGCCCGAGTCTCCGCCCATGAACCGGCGAGTGCGTGGGCCCAGTGTGTGGAGTGCGTGTTTGCGAGCGCTGCCACTCATGTTGCTCTGTTTGCTGCTTGTGTGGGCGTCTGACAATGCGCAGATGATAGGAGTGTTGTCCAGGCTTCGCCCGAAAGTTAGAAAGTTGAAAGCCAAGCGACTGGCCATTATGGGTGCCGGTGCGGCTGTTGGCGATGACGCACTGGTGGCATCGGGGCCGCGCAAAGTGGATGCTGTCGCACATCATGAGGGAACAACGTGCCTCGTAGTAAAGCGCTCAATTGTGGACGACCTGTCTGCCTCCGTGTTTCCTGGCCTACGTGGCAAGCTTGTAGAACGTATGGCGCTGCAATCTGCAGCTCTTGTTGAGCGACTGAGCAGTGAGCTGTCCATGTTGACGACTTGACTTTAGCGTCTGCTAGTGCTGTTTTGATTTCGTATTGCGTGTTGGGGTGTGTGCGTTCTGGAATGGGATGAGTTGCTGCTTCTTTTGTGGTTGGGTTGTGGAGAATGAACATATGGTTTTTGGGACACTGGATTTCGCTGGCTGACTTTCCAGCGGCATCAACCACACCAGTGTAATGTATCGCTTCGCTGGCGCTGGCAAAAATCCCGGCATACTCAAACGAGAGCGGGACAAGCCCGAGCTTGATGTGCATTCAATGCATCCGCGGTGAAACATGGCTGCGAGCACAGCGGGCACACATGAAGATCTTCCGCGCCAGAGGCACCGCCTGTGCCCTCCATGTACGGACACGTCGTTACCATGTGAATTTCCAACTCATCAAGTGACGGGCACATCGTTGAGCACAGCAGGCAGGGTCGAGGTGAGGCATCAGGAACACTTGTCGCAGACGGGACAGCAGATGGTGTCCCAGATGCGGCGGTGATTGACGATGCAGACACAGACACCGACACGCACGCAGACGCATGGGCAGACGCCGATGCAAAATCGGACGCAGGCGTGGGCGCGCCGGCAAACTGCGCTGCAGGGGTGGCGCGTTTCCTTTCCCTTTGTCGTCGCTTCTTAGCTTTGCGCTTCGCCTTCTTCGCAGAGGCTTTACGGAGGGAAACAGGGCGCTGTAGCAACGCTTGAGCTGCCTCTGCGGACGAAACCCCTCCCGAGGCGCCACGCTTTCCGTTACATTGGCCCCTGTTCTTCTTCTTCTTCTTCTGCTTCTTCTGTTGCTGCTTCTTCCCCTCCCCCTGAGCAACAGCTGGTGGCGGTGCAGCCACAACAGACTCTGCCGTTGCGGTGACTCCTTGCGTTCCAGGTCCCATGGGCACGTCTGTGACTGGACCAGCTGTTGAAACCGGTGCCGCTATCGGCTCTGGTGTTGCAGTCGGAGGCAGTGCGGCTGTGGCAGCTGTTCCAGGTGCTGCCGCTGCCGCAGCTGCTGCAGGTGCCAAAGAGGCATCTCCGACCAAAGCCACCGCTGCAAGGGGGCACGAGGTGAGCATGTGGACCTGAAGTTCGTCAATAGCACTGAATGCCTCAGAGCACTGTGGACATGGGAAGTTGTCACGCTGTGGCGGCGGAGTGGGTCTTGATCGAGAAGAACGAAAGCGGGGCGGCACTGACGGGCGCTTGGGCAGCGCGTTGGACACGACTTGTGACCTTTCTTCCGGTGTCAAGCTCGCTGAACGAGGCACAACAAACACACGGCAGTCAGGCCACGCCGGCATGCGCCCCGGTCTGCAAAAAGCACGAACCAGCAACGCATGGATTGATGTGATGGATAACAGCTTTGTGAATGTCCATATCCTTGAGAACAACTGGCTTGCTGCAAACATCACATTGCACTGTGCGGCTTCCACAGTATGTCTGTGCCACATGTCTTTTTCACCACGGTGCAGAATACAGGGCCTGCGCCAGTGTCCGTACCTCGTGTTCCTCGTGTTCCATTGCTAGTACGTGCATATGGCACCATTTGCACTCCATCTTCCGGTGTGTACAGTCAAAGTTGACGTGAGTGGTCATGACGTCTGCTGAAAGTAACGCCCCACATTGGTCGCACGGAACTTGTGCGTGGCGCAAATCTCTGTGCTTCGCACGCTCCGCCGGTGCCACGAGCTCGCGACACTCTGGACAGTGCCAGTGAATATCCTCATCCAAGTCACGCTTGCGTACGACCTGCATAGGGCAACACGAGGAGCGACGTTAGGCTTCACAAAGGATTGCACTCTGCACTCAGCCACGTCACCTGTTTGCACACATCACACTTCGCGTTGTTGCGCTGGCAAAACGCAGAATGCATCACAATTCGCATGACTGGGACAAGCTCGTTGCACGTTTCGCATCGAGCATACCCTGCTGGGACAGAGTGATCCGATTCGGTGCTCGCAGCAGTGTCCCCCTGGTGCTGAGCTCCAGCTCCAGCACCTGAGCCACCAGCCCCAGATCCAGCTCCAGCTCCAGCATTCGTTGCAACAGATCCCAAAACAACCCCATCTCCATCAGAGCTGGGGGCGTCAGTCGGTCCCTCAAGTGAACCCGTTACAGCCACAGTCACACTGGACGAGGGGGCATACCCAACAAGCGCGATATAGTACACTCGACGGCCACTCGTGTCCGCATCTGGGAAGTGCGGGTCGCGTGCAGCTATGTCCACGCTTTTATCGGCTTTGGACGATGTATTGCTCCATTCAAATCGACTCCGGGACGGCTTGGTGTGCTTGCATGACACGTACATATTCACGTCGCCGTAGCTTGTGACTGCCGACACACGCACACCACGTCCATCCCTTGAAATGAAGGTGAAATAGTCAGCATCCCCAGCTCCAAGGGTGATACTCGTTGACACCCCAGAATCCAACAAGGTGTAAGTGGTTTGCGGCTTTCCGCCACTTGGCTCAACAAAGTCAACAGTGACATCAGCGCCAACGAGACTGCACGCGAAATCTGGCCTGACTTCGACCACCTTCAAATAGTGGCCTTCGCCTGCGCACACAGCCAGCAAACACATAAGGCGCACGCCTAAGCTTGTCTGCAAACACGAAGTGGAATGAAGAAGAAGAAAAAAGACAAACCATGGTGTTCCAGCCGCAACAAGGACCCTTTTGTCACAGTGGTGTGTTTGCGCAGAGCGTGCTCGAGCGCCGATTTTGGGTCAGCCATAGCCTCGACGAGGCGGAAGTCCTGGGGCTGAACTTTGATGTGAGTTGCTTTGGGGAGCTTTGTGAGACGGAACTGGACGTAGTCGCCATCCTCCGCAGCGATGTCTCTCATGACCCATTTGGGGCAGTACCTGGCGTGTACCATTCACGCGGAGTGAAAAGTGCACAGCAACAAGAACATCCAGGCCACAGATTCAACAAAAGTGACCAAGCACCGGACCTACACGAGTGTTTCGTCTGGAGAACTGAACTCAAGCACGCCGACGTGGGTTTTTCGCTTGCCCCGCTTCATGGAAAACATGAGCGGGCCAGCGGTCATGCGGTTGTGCAGCATGGACAGCACTGCCGGGTGGAAAATCACTTTGTCCGCGTCTTCCATGTCAGGGCGTCCAAGGACATCACTGGAATAGACACGCAGTCGACGGCTGAAAGCAACAAGGCAAGAAAGGCCATACAGTGAGTGGGAATAGCCAAGGCGTGGCCTGCAGTGCATCACGCTTGCGACGTGCCCACAGCCACACGCACCGCCATACACCGCCGGTGCGAGGCCGCCCCGCCATGTTCACAACCAGAACCACAACTGATTTGCGAATATGGAGCTAGCTTGGGTTTGACGCGGTCCACACGAACACGAACTCGGTCGTTCCAATGCAAGCAGTGCGAGTGTTGCAGCCCCGTTTCCCTTTTGTGCAGGCGTGAGGAACACCGCGCGATCGTTCGGCGCGTAAATTCCTGATATTACCCATTTGTGTAATTCGAAACATCAAAGTTGCCCTGAGAAGCGAGAAATCTCCCGCTTGCCAATGGAAGTGTGCTGGGGTGCGGCGCAGCCCACCTCTCACTCGGGGTGAGAGCGCGACCTCACTGGGAGTGTTGCGTTGCTCTCCCATCGAGGCACCCTGTTTGAAGGTTATCCACGGAGGTGTCACGCCCTTTGAGAGTTGATCGTGGCCATGTGGAACCAACCGCAGTCCACGACGCCGGTAGCTCGGACGCAAACCGCTGCATCCAATCCTGCCAGCGGTGCGAGCGAAGAGGGCATGCGTGGTGGTGCACTTCTGGACTTGGATATGGAGCAGGCACTTGACAGTGAATTCATCGTCCAGCACAACTTGGCCACCCCTGATCGTACGCCGCAAACTCACTTGCGTCATTGTGTAGCACAAGCTGTGTGGTGTGTTGTGGTGTTGCGCGGCGCGTGTTCACTTTCACTTGTCTGCTGTTGTTGTTGTCATGTGTCAGCTCTTCCCTCGGTCGGCCGCGAGGATGATGACGCGGATGATTCCTGGTCGCACCGCTTTGACCACCGGTGGCTGCAGCTCACCAGCGTGGAGGAAAGCAAGCGTGAACACGTCACCGCGGGTATCATCGTGGCTGCGGCCGATGCAGCTGGCACCACCGATGCTCTGGAGCGCCTCGCCCGCGAGTTGGCTGCGCTATCGTATGTCGGAAACTCTTCCTTCTCGTACGTCACGGAGCAGCGAGCTGCTGTGTTGAAGCGCATGGCGAGCGAGTTCTTCCAGGAGCTGAAACTCCAGCACTCGGGAGCTGCCAAGGCCCAAGCGGCCCGTTCCAGCTCCCTTTCGCCCGTCACCGCTCTTGGCATCAACTCCAGTGTTACACTGATGCTGGTGCTTCTTCAAGACGCGCTGCTGAACAACCCCACTCTGGCTGCGCTGCTGTTGCAACAGCTCTTGGTGCTGGTCGCAGAGTACCAACCCCTTCAACTTGCCCCACGCACAGCCTCTGCGCGAGATGTGACGACATTGCAAGCGTTTGACAAGGCAGCAATGGTGCTCACGTCTTGTGTACGTGCCATTGCGCTGCGCGACCCAACGCCTTCAACCACCACGCTGTTGGTGCAAATGCTGGAACTCCTCGCCCGTCTCGCCATCCTTCGTGGGAGCGTGACAGACACGATGAACGTCGCGTGCCTGTTGCTGACGTGTGTCCCGCCAAGCACCAACCTCCACTTGCGCCCGTTGCTGCAGCAGCTGTTGCGTAGCAGCGCCTCCAGTCAGGTTGGCTTGTTTCCCTCTCGCGCGCATCGTTCCAGCTCCTGGTCCATCGCTGGCATCCCGGCTGATCCACAGGCTACGATGGCTTGCGACGGTTCGTACGTGTACATCCTCGCGACGGGGGGCCAAACCCATCTCATGAAGATTGGAACTGGCGCCCACGGCACCTCCGCTGGGGTCGTTGTTGCCCAAGCGATTGTACCCTCCACTGTCCGCGGTGGTCTGGTCGTGGCTGGCGGCTCACTGTACGTTGTGTCACGCCTTCAGCCGGGCCTGCTCCACGTGTACAGCACGGAGCATTTGAACCGGGTTGGCCAGACCATGCTCCCGCTCAACCACACAGCGGAAGACGGTGCCCCCACCTCGCCGCCGGGTGCGGCAGTGCAGATGCACCCCGCCTCGTACTCACTCGGCTCACTGCGCTCGCCTTGGCCGCCAGCCTTAGATTCTGGTGAGGACTCCGCTTCTGACAGCTCCGAGGGTTCCTTGGATGATCAAACACGCGGAGGCCGGGCGCGCCGCCAGCTCGCGCGCCAAGCTGGCCAGTTTACGGGCAGGACTCGCGGCGGCTTTGGTCGTACTCGCGGCGGCTTTGGTCGTACTCGTGGCGGCTTTGGTGGCTCTCGTGGCGGCTTTGGTGCCACGTCTGGTGGCTTTGGTGCCACGTCTGGTGGCTTTGGTGCCACGTCTGGTGGCTTTGGCGCCACGTCTGGTGGCTTTGGTGCCACATCTGGTGGCTTTGGTGCCGCGTCTGGTGGCTTTGGTGCCACGTCTGGTGGCTTTGGTGGCTCGTCGTCCGGTGGCTTTGGTGCCATGTCTGGCGGCTTTGGCTCGGCTGGTGGGATGTCCCAGGGCCCATTTGCCTCCAGCAATGCCTTTGGAAGTGGCAGTGGCCCGTCTGGTTCTTCCGGTCCGTTTGGCTCCACCACTGCCGGATCTGGCGCTGCGGCCACTTCGGCACGATCGTACGACCATTTCCTCGCCGCTGCTTCTGATGGGCGCTACGTCACCCTGGTCGCCGGCGAAGTGCGTTGAACTTATCCAGCTGCAACACGTTGTTTCCATTTCCTCTTTCACTTGACTCACCTGTTGTGTTGTGTTGTCTCGCCCAGGCCATTATTCCTCAGCGCAAGTTGCTCGACAAGCTCCAGCCCGTTCGTGGCGTCGCACTCACGCTACATACCTTTGATGCCGCCGATGGCTTCCGTCACGTCAACACGTTGGCGGCTGCTCGCCCATTGTTCGGCCAGGTTGCTCGTGTGCTTCGCCCCGTGTCAAAGTCTATCGTAGGTGGAGCATCTTGGGCAACCAAGGGACAAGCCGGATCCACAAATCGTCCCATCAATCTACCATCACAGCGACAGGGCACTTCACACAACAAGCATCTTGTTATTGTTCGAGGCGCTTGTGTTGCCTCGTCGATGACCGTCGAAATGTGGGTTCGCCTTCGTCCCACTGAGTCACCCGAACTTCAAGTGTTGTTCTCCTTGAACGGAGTCACCGCCATTGTATGCCCCTCCACTTCCGGGTGCACCTTGCAAGTGATGCTTCACCAGCAGTGCATTCCCATCCCATGCACCCTCCAAGAGAACACCTGGACACATGTTGCATACGTCGTCACTGCGACGCAGTGCACAGTGTACAAGAATGGTGTGGAGGCAGCGAACCAGTCAACACCTCCCCAACAACGAGGGCAGGCACATTTGAGTCTGTACGGAGCTGAAGACGGACGCAAGTATCACTCCCTCAACGGTGCCATCACCCACGTGCGGCTGTGGAACGATGTTCGCACAGAAGCACAGATCCAGTCGACGATGCGTGCCTCTGGTTTGGGCACGGACGATGCAAGCAAATTGGTCGGGTACTGGCCGCTTCTGGAAGGTGTTGGGTGCCGCGTCCACGACCTGTCTCCCAACGCTAACCACGGAGTTGCTGTGGGCTTGGGGTGGAAGGATGCCGCCGCCGACGGTCTGCCTTCGGTGGCGCGACCTGAGGATGCGCTGCTTACCCCTGTTCATGTACATGTTGCAGCCCAGCAAAAAGCGTCTTCCGCCACACACACTGCGGCCAGTGGCCGTGGTGATGCTGCTGCTGCTACTGCTACTCCTACAATGGCAGCAGCTGCGCCCAGTGCAACTGCGTTGACTGAAGAGGGTGGGCCTGACACTGACTTTGCAGATCTGGACAGCGTGTTCAAAGCCCTGCCCCGTAGCATGATGGCAGAGCGACTCACGTCTGCTGAAGGGTTCATCAAGGTCTTGAGTGATGGTGCCACCTTGGGCGTTTTGCGACCCATCCCGGAGCTGTTCGTGTACGGCTTGTTTGCTTTCGCCAAGTTTTCTCTCGCCACAGGTGAACTGGTGCACGAAGAGTTGGTAAGCGCCGGCCCTGCATCGGTAATCGCGCTGACCACGTCCCCAGCCGCCTCGCCGAAGGCCTTGACATGGACCTTGTCGCATGACTCACACAACGCGACCCATGTGCAATGTTTCCGGGCCAGGAAGCCCACTCACATGCCCGCATGGCACGACCATGGCCACGTCGAAGCAGCCACCATCGACGCCATGGTGAAACCGCTCACCCGCGCTCTCCT
>Ga0213833_1001022_pt1 | contig 21766 bp, 29 predicted proteins | sample SWATP21_FD_160575 | JGI IMG/M metagenome (GOLD analysis project Ga0213833, IMG submission 160575) | Coastal seawater microbial communities from Marineland, Florida, United States - SWA TP2 #1 | ecosystem: Environmental > Aquatic > Marine > Coastal | place: USA: Florida | collected 2016-08-14 | reverse complement strand
ACGCGGAAGCAGCGGAGGCGGAGCGCATCGCACGCGAACGAAAGGCGGCCGAGGAGGCTGAGAAACGCCGGAAAGAGGAGGAGGAGCGGAGACAACAGCAACGCCGTGAGCGTCTGCAGAGGCTGCGGGAGGACGCCGAACGGGAGCGTGTCGCTCTTGAACGGAAGAGAGCAGAGGAAGAGGAGGCCAAACAAAGGGCAGATGCTGCGCGCAGGGCTGAAGAGGAGCGAGTTGCGGCGGAGGAAGCAGAGCGCGTCAAGCAACAAGAGGAAGCCAGGTTGGCTCGGGAAAGACTCATGGCTGAACGCGAAGCGGAAGAGGAGCGTGCAATGGAAGCGACACATGCTGCCATCAACGCAGCGGAGGGACGTGTTGGGTCGTTGGAGCTCAAGGTGACCAAGAAGACGCATGGCGCTGCTGGCGCCTCTTCAAAGGCCTCAACTTTCGTCAAGAAGGCAGGTTCCAAGACTGGCTCCAAGACTGGCGCCAAGGCTGAATCGAAGACAGTTACCACAGCCGCCGCAAAGACGACCCAAGCGAGCTCAGTTGCATCAGAGAAGCCGGAGAGAGCCATTATGAAGCGCCTACGAGCAGGCTTGGGCAGTTCTCGTAGCGTGGTATCCGTCCCTTCTGCCCAAAAGGCTGCGTCCACTGCTGGTGCTTTGCCTGCCATCCCCGACACGGTCCCGGAAGGTGGCGACGACGTGCCACACACCTCAAACACTGTCGGAGGAGTGTCTGTGACGAACACAAAACCTGGCAAGGAGGGATCCCAGGCACGTCCGCAACCAACTGTGGCAACTGCTACCACTGCCCGTGCAACAGAAGGCCAGGCCGGAGTAATGCAGCGCGACCCTGCAGCGACCAGCACTTCCGCAATGGCACCGTCTGAGAGACAACAATCCACTGACCGCCACGTGAACAAGGCCGTGGCAACCGCCCAGTCAGTCACTCCAGCGACGAAGAGAACAGCGCAGGGCCTCGCGCCTTCCTCCGGGGAAGCAACTCGAACAGCAATACGTGAAGATGCCCCCATTGCGGCGACACAGTCACCGCTGTTGCCGCAAGGGCAGCAGCATGTCCCTGCCTCCTCAACAGGACAGGCGAATCTTCCTGCCTCTGACGCTTTGCACCAACCTGGAACCGCCAATGTCGCAGCCTTGAGCCAAGGTGGAGCTGTCAGCGTGCCAACTGCGCGACAGGCTGGCGTTTCTGGTAGAACCTCCTCTGCCACGCTGCCTCGCCCACAACAAGACGCCGCAGCGAGGGGAGCTTCGGCACCAACCGCGTCTGTCCCTGGATCAAGCATGGTGGGATCCGGTGCCACGCAACATCTGGATGGACAGGACAGTTCTTCACAGCCGACCCACACGGCACCTGAAAGTGCACAGGCGGCACAACAACGAGGTGGCAAGATGGTGAAGCTGACTGAGTCGCGCGATTCCAGTCACAACGGCACTCAGCGCAGTGCGTCTGTCGGTGCTTCTCTGATTGCTGCCTCGTCCCGAGTCAGTCAACCAGAGAAAGAAACCACACGCCCTTCAAGCCGGGAGTTTGTTGATTTGAGTGAAACCATACGAGCAGCCGCACATGGTATCACGTCACCGTTGGAAAGGCAGCGTCAACAAGCTCGCCACACAGCAGCAGTTGTTCATCAGCTGGTGGAGAAGGCTCAGCCGGGGCCCTCACAAGCCACACCACCATCTCGCCAGGGCCGGAGGGCCTCGTCGATATGCCTAGCGGACAGCACGCCAGTGCCAGAGCGAATTCAGCGGGCTCGATTGGCCTCGCGAGGCTCTCCATCGTCTCACCAGCGTGACGAAGCACGGCCACATCGCAGTGCTCTGACTGAGACGGTATCCAAGCAGCCCGCTACTCCACAGCACAACGCCACGGTTGCTCGGACCCGAGCCTCGTTTGCGTCAACCCCGCTTCCGCCTCAGCTGCCTCGCGCTCCACTGACACTCCGCCATGGTGTAACGGTTGGCGATACTCGAAGTGTCACATCCGAGGATAAGATCCTGCACTCGACAGCTCCAATGGGTCCCAAGGCCCAAGCCGCTGCCCTTCGCAAAGCCATGGGGCAATCAAGGGTGTTGCGTTCAACGCCTTCGGCTGCCTTGGCTTCACAACAGTCACGTGGGGTGGCGGTTGAGGCGACGGTGTCCATTGCAGCACCGAAGAAGGAAGCACCCACATCCACTGTTGGTGAGCAGCTGTCCATTTCCGTGGTTCAGGGCGATGGTGTAACGCAGGTGGATCCTGGAACAAGTCCGCCTCCAACACCAGAGCACGAGTACGTCCAAGCATGGTCTTGGTTTGGCACATGTGCTGACGTTGTGTGGGAGCTTGTTGTTGTGTGCGTGTGTGCTTTTTACCTGTGTGCCATGGCAGACGACGTTGGAAACGACGACAAGCAGCAATGCAGGGAATGGTGAAACGAATGCAGAAATTGAGTGGCCGCATTGCCTTATTGGAGGCTGCCCTGAAGTGGCAGCGTGCCAAGGGTGCAGTGATGAGAAATGCCAAGAAGGGTCTGCGCGGTGCTCTAGGCAAAGTGGGAAAGTCCCACAGTGCCAAGCCATCAGGGTCGAGTACCCTGTTGGCAGCCGCTCGGGCTCACAAGTCGGGTGCACAGAAACCCATCAAGCCGTTCAGCTCCAAGCCATCGTCCGCTAGCACAAAACGCAAGGATGTCGAAACGCCGAGCAAGCAGGAGGAACGCACAACACAACAGCAGGAAAGGACTTCTGCCTCTGCTCCGCCTGTGAAACTGTCAATGGAGTGGGCGATGAAAGCCGAGCCAGTGCCGGAAGCCTTGTCATGGACCCCTGACAAACTGGTTTTGGACTTGTCGCAGTGTTCCGATGCAGCAGCTTCCGATTCAGAGTGGGTGCTATGCTGCCGTGATTCGAAGTATGCATGTTTGGTTTCACAGCTCACATGCGTGCCCTACTGTGCTTGCAGAGCGCTTGCTCAAACAAGAGCACGTGCGTCCAAGGCCTTGTTATCAGGCGCTTGGTGGACCCGAAAAGACTGTTCGGTGGACGAAGTTGCCGGGGGAGTGTTCAAGCCTAAAGGATCAGCGTCCGGGGATGATCCATGCGTTTCCAAGGCTATGCACAACCTTCAAAGCTATGCCTGGTTCTCACGAACAATCAATCAGATCTACGACGACAAAGCAGTGGCCGATCTTGCAAATCGTCGTGATGGGCTCGAGGTGGGCATGATGACAGCCCGGGGGGGGGGGGGGGGGGTCTTTGTTTGTGTTGTCGCTCACAATTGTCTCTGTCCAGCCTGCGGATCTGGCTGTGTTCATTCACCAATGGGTGTGCCTTCGCTATGGCGTGCCTTCGCTGGTGCGGAGTGTCTGCTGCGAGCTGGTTCGAGCCGCCTTGTTGTTTTCCACGGCGAGTCTCCAGGTGTGTTCTTTTGGCAGAAGAGGTCAACAGGTTCTTTGCCTCACCCATGCCATGGCTTCTGCGCAGGCGCACACGTTTCTCCTTTTGTTGGGCACGTTTGATACCGCTGACACGACCGCTTTCCTCCAAGCTCGCGGAATTCTTCGATCCAACGCCATCCCGTTGAGCTGGGGTTCGCGTCCAAGCCACCACCGTTTGCCAGTTGGCAGGTTGTCCCGAATCAACCAGACGCTACCAGCTCCCGAGTTCCTCCCGGTGCATGCAGCGGTAGAGGCGGTCGAGCACATCTTGCCATCGAGGGATGCCACGCAAGTGATATTTATGTGTCGGCTGGCACAGAGTGCAAGCCCAAGCCTCAGCTCTCGGCATCCACTTCACGCGCATGTGGAGTCTCTTCGAGGCATGTGCCAGCAACTTGAATCGAATGCACAGGTACGTCTGTGTGTATGCTACTTGGTATCACCGCGTAATCACCCATATTCTGCTCGCCCCCTCCAGATCTCGTCACAAGAAGTCTCGTCTGCGCTCACAGAGCGCGCCTCGGTGCAAGCTATGCTGATTGCATCAGACCCTTCTTCATGGGAGGAAGATGATGCCAACAACAGCACCCAAGATCGAAGCCTACGCAAGCTCGCGTACGCCAAGATTGAGAGGCCCTCCGGACCCGTGGACGCCCGAGTGGTTAGCGTGACGCGGCTGTTGTACCTGGTGTTGATGCATTCCCGGGCCTTCCGCAGGCGTTGGCGCATATCCATGCGCGGCGCAGTCGTTACATGTCTTCCCTTTTTACAATGTTCGTGCTGTCCCCTTGGTCAGCAAAAGTCTGGTGGCTCACGCGCGCCCCTGCTTTGTTCTGTGTATGTACAGCACCGGACTACAAGGTTTCGCGCTCCAACGTGGAACGGCTGGCTGTGTTTGCTCAGGAGCGTGGTATAGCTGATGTTCTTCCGAGCGAAGCCGCATTTGCGATGCAGCAAGTCATACGACACCGCGCACAGAGAAATGTTGGAAGTGCTGATGGTGTGCCCATCCAGGAGCTGTTGGAGATGTGGTCGAGTGTGCGCCACCGATTGCACTACCTCCCTCGCCTTGATGCGGCAGGTGTCGAGCGTAGCTCAACGATACGCAGTATGCGTTCCGTTCTGAGCAACCGACTCAAGGTGCGGGTGGGCGTCCAACACTGTTCCTCTTTGTGCCTCCTTTGTTTCTTTGTGTGTTGTTGTGCTGACTACATGTGCCATCGTGGTGTGCACAGGCCTTGTCGAACCATGTCACAGGCAATTGGGACGCTTCCACAACCGTACTTTCCGGCACGTGCCCGTCACCTGTAGACAACGGAACCAGCCTCGACACTGCTCTGCAGTACCTGTCCTTTGTGGTGTCTCGCATGCACGGTGTGACTGCATCCACTCGGGCTGCCGGCACAGGTCAAGAGACTGCGTCGACGCCTATTCCTCCCGTACAGACCTCCGCCGCGGCACAGCTCTCCAGGGTGTCAGCTAGTCAAACACGCCCGGCACCCACCACACTGTTGGGTGGCGGGTGGAACCCCAGATCGACTCGATCACCGCCCCCACGCTCAAGAGCGGATGTGCCACCGGCCGGGGGCGCTGCATCGGCCGCAACCACGATCACACCCACGCGTGCACAGCTCGCCACGGCGACGGACCCTCTTCTTCCTGAAGCCCCGGGCATTTTCATCAAGTCTGTTGGTCCCCGTCGAGGTGGACAAGCGGCAGGTCTGGACGGAAGTTGGGCGGCGAACGCCATGAGTGGCCAACACAACGCACAGCTTGGCCAGCTGCAGCGACGGTTTGCTCGAGGACCGGCCCGCTCTGATGTATCTGACAACGCAGCAGCGTCTCCTTCCGTGTACATTCCAGCGTTCCACACCCTTGCAGCTGCGCGAGAGTCATTGGCTTCGAGGTACGCCGCGTGTGGTGTCGGAAAGTGCGATTGTTGCCAGTATGACGAGTTGGGTGGCCGTGTGCTGCGCAGAGCACCACTGGGAACCTCCACAGACAGAACAGCCGACGTGAGCTCCTTGGAGGTACGTTGTGGCGTGCGCGAGCTACGCGATGTGCTATGTGTCCGAGCAATCGACTTGGTTTTTGCTCACGAAATCGCCCCACCAACACATGCCCAGGTTGCTTCGTCTCGGTTGCCTTTGTCTCCAACGCGGGATGGTTCTCCGGTTCATGGCAGTGTTCCCGTCCCTCAAGAGATGCGAGTAGAACAGGGGATAGTGCTGGATGCTCAAGCATCATCACCCACATCAGTTGTCGCCGTGAGGGCTGGTGGTGCCTCAGGTGACAAAGCCGCAGACACTCCCCGAGTGGAGTCTCCGTCTGTACCCATGTCAATGTCTCGGCAGTCTATGGACACGCAACTTCTGGTCACGAACTTCCGAGCTGGTGCGTTTGAACTGGTGTGTGTTGCTGCTGAAACGCCACCCTAACACGTTCACGTTGCTTCTCCAGACGTTCCAAACACGGCTCAAGCGCCTGGATCGCACCAAGCTTTGAAGCGTACTGGTCAAACTCCGTCCGACAGGAAACCCCGGCGCACAATCAACCAGTTGTCGCGGTCCCTGCAAGATACAAGTTCTGTCGCGAAGCTGGACTTGACCTTTGAGGCAACAGGAACGTCAGACGGCTTTGTTGTGCGAGTCGAAGCACCCCTGCACCGAACGGCCTCTGCACCCCATCAGCGACCGCTGCAGTCGTCGACTCCACTTGTGTTGCCCCCATCCCAGTCCCACATGCGTCCAGCTTCGAGCATGGGAATTCCGGGCATGGTGACAGCCAATCCCGGTCTGTCGGGCGACATCGGCACGCTTCCTGGGCCTACATGCGTGATGATTCGCTCCATTGGGCCTCCTGCGTCCAGCCGCACCTCCGGCGCAGGTACAACGTCTGGCCCCGGGCGTCATCACCACGACGACGCGTTTGTTAGACGAGGGTTGTTTGGTGCCCAAGCTGCACAAGCTTCCAAAAAGCTGGCTGAAGACGAAATGCTCATGGTGACGGCATCATCCATCACGCCGAGCGCATGGGACAACGAGGACTCTGCTCGCGACCATGCTGCGTCAACGAATGACATGAACGAGGAGTAGGGGACAGCGGCGCAAGCAGCTTGGCATGTACAGCCACGGCGCTCTTGAACATAGATCGGCGCGTTGTGTGTCTCAGCACAGGTGAAACTGGCTGTGTTCTGTGTGTTGGTAGTGTTTAGAACCCATGTGTTGGTTGTGTCGTGTGGGCGGGGGGAGCCATGACAACACGGTGCAGTAGTCATATGCTAAAGTGTTGAACCACGATGCACAGTTTGGAACAGAGAGAAGAATGAAGTGTAAATGCCTACGCGACATGGATGAGTAGACCCACGTGCTGGTGCTAAACGCAGACAACAGAAGCTGCCGTTCACACGGAGGAAGGCTTCGGCAGGGCGAACGCTTCAGTCATGTTCAGTTGCACGAACTGGCGGTTGTATGCGGGCTCCGCACCAGTGACGTTGTTGTACACACCGGCGTTCGCAACAGACATGGTGCCCATGGCGAAATCGTAGATGGCAATGTGCATGTCACCAGTCTGGAACACAGCGGTAATGTTCTGGTAGGTAACCGCGGGCTCAATGTTGCCATAGTTCCTGGTTGGGGGAGATCAATGAACACGTGAGCATGGCAACGAGGAACGTAGCACCACCGCAGAGCACACAGAAGAAGAAAACAATGAAGAATGCAGTGGGCTGCGAACGTACTCCTTCAGCAAGGTGTTGAGGCAAAGGTTGTGGGATGGCTGCTCGTGCTTGTCGTAGAACAGCAAGCCGTCGTACAGGTCGTGGTACGGCGGGTACGCTGGGAAATCAGTGTCGTTGTACACCGTGATGTTGGGGTACGAGAAGTCGACCAGGTTGAAGTTGGGCACCTTCGCGTCGCCAATGCCCACGTAAATCGCGCAGGTGCGGTGGGCATTCTCCAGCCGCTGCTCGGCGGCCTCGATCGTGGTGTCGAACTGCAGAATGTCACGCAGCAAGAACGTCCACGGGATGCCGGTGACCGAGTACTTGCCCTTGTAGTCTGCCCACACCTTCTCGCAGATGCCGACCTCGGCGGAGCTGTAGCCCGTGATGGAACCCACCATACCGGCCCAGGACAGGACGGAGAAGGCGTGGCCCTCGTCGGACGGGTGGTACACGATGACCATCGGGAACTGCTGGAAGGGGCCGTTGGTGGACCAATCAAGAGCACGAAGCTGAACCAAGGCGCCGTCACGTGAGGAGGCCGTGGCAGGGCCCCACGCGCCGAACATGGAGCACGCAGCCTTGATCAGCTCGGGGAATAGAGCAAGGTTCATGATCGTTTGGAACGGGATGCCAGAGCCGGCCGCGATGCCCTGTCATGCCATACACATCAGTAGCGTGCCACATACGTTGCGTGAACGGAGCAGGCAGGTGAGTGGGTGATGTCGAGAGAGCACGGCACCATCGCTTCTTCAAGAGCATGCACACGAACCTGGATCTCCTCGGTGAAGCGCGCAGGGATGTACTTCTTCGTGGCGTCGTATGTCAGATCCAAAGCGACCTGGATGCCAACTTTCTCGATAATGTGCTGCCAGGATGCTGGGAGGGACTGTGTGACACAACGTGTGGCGCGTGAGCACACGGTGTGGGTGCGCGTGCAAGCAGTGAAGTAGTTTGCCGCACCTTCAGGACGGAGCCCAACTCGCTGTACATGAACTCATACGCCTGTGGGTACAGGACCTTCATCTCCTCGGCCATCAGCTCGCCGTACGCGTAGCCCATCTCGTATGGGGTGCCATACCTGCAGAAGGCGCTCCCGACGTTACGAACAGGTGGAAATGTGCCATGCCGCAACAGAACGTACACATGCAGAAGGTTGAGCTTGGGGTCGAGAGTGTCTGGGCCGACAATGTACCTGATATACCCCACCAAAGCAACACACAAGGAACGCGTTACATTGAGTCGGCGCCGTGCACTCCGGTGAAACGAACTTGTAGCCGTTCGACGACTGGTTCAGAAGGACTGGGTTACCAGTGTACATGGGGTACGGGTTGGGTGTGCCGGTGCACTGATCCGACGCTGCGTGTGTCGACCCCACAACGGCCAGAAGCACACATGCTAGAGCTGCCACAGCCAGAGAGCGCATGGTCACCGACACCTCGGTACGGGAAACACGCGCTGACGAGTCGGACGAGGCAACAAGTGCGGCACGGCCGTGTCACCAAAGCGTCACGCTAACTTGACGTGACACAAACCACATGTTGAATAGTCAAAAATGGCAATGTGTCATGCACTGCTGTTTCAACCGAACAGCTCGGGCAGTTGGCAGGTGCAGCTTTGCGTCCTTGCTTGGACTTTTGCCCCCACGCCTCTGTCTAAAGCGCCCTTTCAAGGACTTTTGGCCAGCGCACCTTGTTGTCACCTTTTGGTGAACCGTTGCGGAGGTTGGTGCCTCCAGGGAGGTGTAGACTCACAGCGAGTCGTTGTGGTGAGCGGAACCCCACGTCGCCATGTCCGCTCGGTATGAGGATGAGGCGAAGTCTTACGGCAGTGGTGCCGGGTATGGGGCTGGATCTGGATCTGTAGCCGGAGCCGGTGCCAGCGTTGCATCAGGCGCCGCGGCGGGGGAGCTGGAGCAGCCAACGATCGAGTTGGAGCACGCCATTGGCTTTACTGGTTGCGTGCCAGGAGGCTTGCGCTACCATCCCAATGGAAGAGACTTTGTGTACACAGCTGGCGGATGCATCGGTGTGTTAGTGTTTGTGTGGTTGCTGTGCATTCTGTTGCAGGCTTGAAGCAAGCATCCACCTCACGTCGCTGTCCTGTTGCTGCTGCGTCCCCCAGTCATTGGTGACTTCACCGACCCGCACAACCAGTCCTTTCTGCGTGGACATGATGCAAACGTGTCGTGCCTCGCGATTTCCCCATCGGTGCGTGCGCCCCTAGGTGTGCACTGTATGTTGGATGTCTCGTTTGCTCAGCATGTCATGTGCCTGCCTCAGGGTCGCCTGTTGGCTTCCGGCCAGTATGGCGAGAATGCGGATGTATGCGTGTGGGACTACCAAAACAAGAAGCTGCTGTACAGGTTCTCAGAACACGACTTCGGAATTGCTGCCCTGAGCTTCTCGGATGATGAGCGCCTCTTGGTGTCTGTTGGGGACGTGCGCGACAAGAAGATGTTTGTGTGGGATCTGGCGACCGGCTGTATCAACGCCTCTACGCCCATGCAGCCCAATCCGACAAACATCGTTGGTTTTGGTGGCATGGTGAAGAGTACGTCTGGTGCCACCTGCCTCTGCCCTTCGTGCAATCCATGCGTGTGTGTGTGCGCGCGCGCGTTTGGATTGTTGATGTCGGCATCTTGGCTCACTATCGGAACATCGTCCTCGCGACAGATGTCAAGCGTCGCGCCACTACCAACTACCTCATCTGCACCGGCGGCAACGGCCAACTGTTCCTTTGGTCTCTTAACCCTATCACTGGCGAGCTTGCATCCGTCAAGGTGGCGACAAGCAGTTATGTGAGAGAGTACACATGCATGCAGTTCTCGGCCGACCGGGAGTGGCTGTATGTCGGGACAACCACTGGCGACTTTGCTTGCGTCAGTGTACGTTTGTTGTTGTTGGACTGGCCATTGCTGCCATGTGGGCTGCTGTGGCGTCTGCGATTTGAGCTCGACTCAAGGACGTCTTGTGTGTGAACTCCCTGGCGCAGATCAAGAGTCGTTCTCTTCATACGTTCATCACAGTGTGTAGCGGTGGCGTGCTTTCCATCGCGACACCTGATCCCACGCGCATGGTGGTTTGCGGTGGCGACGGCACAGTGAACTCCTACGTGGGCGAAGGAAAGGTGTGTTTGTGGTGACTGGCATGCCTGTTGTTTGGTTGGTTTGTGTTGTGGGCTTGGAGCACGCTTTCACCCTGTGTCCCCTTCTCTTCTCGTCACCACCCATGATCAGGAGTGGGTTGACGAGTCCAAGGTCAAGGTGGATGGCGCTGCGTACAACGTTTCCTCCGCCAGTGACGGCAGCGAAGTGTTGGTTGGCACTGCGGCAGGCTTCATGTACCGTGTGAAGCTCGGCGCACGGGGATCGTCTCCCTCGGTGCTGCAGGTGTGCGAGAGCCACTCCTCCGCCGCTGCGAGCTTGGAAGAGGGGCTGGGTCGGGCCCGCACAACTGCGTCTGGAACCAAACAAACATCTGCCTCGCGCGCTACCACGGCTGTGGGTGGTGTGGCGGCTGTCGCCTACGCAGCCAACGTGAGCGACAAGTTTGCCACGGTGGGATACGACAACACTGTACGGGTGTGGGACGCGGGAGACTACACTGTCCCTGTCAAGTGCTCGGTGAAGCACGGTGGTCACCCCAGCTCGGTTGCGTACTCCATCGACGCGCTGTTGTCCGGGTGGGAGGACGGCCAAATCCGGTGCCACTCTGTCGACAACGGTGAACAGTTGTGGACCGTTGCCGATGCGCATCGCGGTGGCGTCACATCCTTGTTGATGAGCAACAACCAGCGCTTCGCGGTGCGTGTTGGATGGCCTTGGTTGTGTCTCCATTTTTGTTTGTGTCTCTTGCTTACATCAATGGTTGATGTGTGGTTGGTTGTCGGTCAGTTGACGGGTGGTGTGCACGGCGAAGTTCGCGTCTGGGAACTGCGGTCACGTGAGATGGTTGCCCATTTGAAGGAGCACACCATGTCTGTGACTGGCATGGTACGTCTTGCTACAATATGGCACAGTCCTTGTGCTGCATCCAATCTCACCGTCTCGGGTGTGGCGGTGCATCGTGTGCCAGGCCCTGTTTGACGACGACGTCCATGCTGTCACGTGTAGTCGGGACAAGTCGTTCCTGTGCTGGGACTTGCGGCGTGAGAAGCGCATCAGCAGCCACACGCAGCGCATGGGCGGCATCAATAGCATCTGCTTGTCGCGTGATCAGTCGTTGGTGCTGACCGTTGGACAGGAGAAGCGCATTACGTACTGGGACTTGCGCGAGCACCACCCTGTGAAGAGCATTGACCCGGCCCACGATGGCGAGGGCACTTGCTTGGCCATGTCAAGCACCGCCGACATCTTCGCCACCGGCGGCTCAGACGGCGTTGTGAAGCTGTGGGACATGCGTTCCGGGTCGTGTTTGATGGACGGCATTGGGCACAGTGGCGTGGTGCAGGACATCCAGTTCAGCCCGGACGGAAAGCAGGTTGTGTCGGCCGGTGCAGACGGCTGCATTTTTGTGTGGAACGTCTACAGCTAAGCTAGCTTGGCTGCGGTCGCGTGTGCCCGGTTGAAGGAAAATACAACTGCAACCGTGTGGTGAACTGTAACTTTCAGCAATGAGTCGTCGCACTGCGAGGTGCATTGAATTGATGGACACAAGCAGTTGGCGTTCAGTGATAACCTTGCACACACGTGGTGACACGTCACATAACAAGCGGTTCCTCACACAGAAGGCTCACAACCAACGTTTGTTGTGCTGCATCATCGCTCTTTCTTGACCAAAGCGATGAAAGCCAATGCACGAATGATGATGGCCGACGCACCGAGAACCAACCAGCAAGTGGTCTCATCGCTAAATGCATACCCGTACACCTCCATGCCAGCTTCGACGTTCAGGTAAATGTTCTTGTACTGAGCGATCTCGGTCAAGTAGTAGGCCTCTTGACCCCATCGAATGAAGCTCACAAACGTGGGGATGTAGCTGCAGGTGGAGACAAACAGGATGTCAGCACAGTCAACACTCGGTGCGCATGGTGGCCAAGGGAACATGCCACGTACAGAACGCCACCAAGGAGATTGGGGTCCTTGAGTTGGGAAAGTGTGGGATTTGCCCCCGAGAACATCTGGAGGAGCATGCATGCAATGGCGTTAAATCGCACAAGCAAGCCCGAGCGCCCGTGTTCCGCGTTACCATGCAAACGAGAACGCTAAGCACGCCGACGAGTTGCGCAATGGAAGAGTTGAAAACGATGGAAATCAAGTAGGCCATTCCACAGGATATGCAGTACACCAAGGTGAACAGCCCGTAGTACTTCCACCAGGGAGCGAGTGGATGGGCAAGCTGTGCACGTCGCCAAGAGGGTCAATGCACTGGACAGGGAGTGATGAAACCACACCACACGCACCTGATAGTACATCGCCAGGAACATGAGGGGAGCCAGCAGAATTGTCGGAATGTGGGCCACGTTCTTGCCCAAAAAGTAGGCCTGCTTCGCACCACACAACATGAGACACCCAAACACCAGACGGCAGCATGCACTGTCTGGGCTGTGGCATACCTCAGTACTGGTGCCCGTAATAGTCTCGCGCCGAAACACGACCTTCTCAGTGCCGAACACGCGCAAACTTGAGGCCACACCCGCCAAGGCAAGAGCCAAGCAAGTCAACGAGGCTTGGCCAACGATCGGGTCAAACTGAGGGAGCTTGCACAGCTCCTTAAGTTCACCAGGGCATGTCTTGATGACAGATGGAGGCAAAGGGCCTGTTTGCACACACGTGCACGCGCACGCGCACGCGCACGCACGTATGGTTATGTCGACCCAAGAGGAGAACATCACAACGTTCACTCACCTTTGTAGCTGGTTTGGAGGTAAATGAGTCCCAGAAACGATCCGGCTAACAAACAAATACCCAAATCAAATATCAGCCCCCCAATGCTTCGTGTTTGCTGCACCAGCGACCTCTTTGTAAAGGCAAAGAACTGGGCTAGAGAACCAATCGTGATTCGATCCGTGGTTGGAAGTCGCTGCACACACGTAGACACATGCCGTCAGAGCCAACTTGCGGCATCACACATGAACCAACTGCCCCACAATCACAACCGACTGGTGAGAGTTGTTGCAGCACCTACGCGATAGCGATGGTGAAACACAACGCCAGCTAAGAAGAAAACGAAGATCAGAATGGCCCCAACGGCAAGCAACGTATTGCATGGCCAATGTGGACACTGCGGCGTGCGTAGCTTCATAACCCCTGTGCGTCAACAAGCGTTACCCATGGCTCTGGTTTGCAGCACCACCGGAGATGACGTGCGCACAACGGACCGAAGACGATGGAGAGCATCGCCCCGACAACCAGGCACTGTGTGGCAAAGCCAAGCAGCGCAGCAAGGCGCGCGGCTTTGTTGTGCCGATGCATGGCGTAGACATACATCATCCCACAGGGACCCACAAACGCCAGGCTCACAAGGAAAACTCTGGCAAACGTCACATCGGTGGGCGTGGATGTGAGTTGGCGCCAGGAGTATTGGAGTCCTACACACAGGCACGTATGACATGCACACATGCGTACAATGTGGTAGATACTTCGTTCAGCTCAGCCGCTTCCGCAAGGTCCATTGTATCGAGTTGGGATTGCACAGCTTCAGACCACACGACTGGAAACAACGAATGAGGGAGATGGCCACACACACAGAGCACACAGCAACCACGACACGTACTCAAAAACTCCTCGGAGCGAGGGGGTTCCACACTCGCGTAAATGTCATCGATACGTCGGAGAGTGGCACACTCTTGTGCCCAATCGAATCGGTTGCGCCGAAAGCGCACACTAAGAAACACGGAAATGATGAGAAACATTGCCAAGAGCGCCACCCACGCACTACCAATTGCGGTTGTGCTGTCGCCATTCGACCTGGCGACGATTACAACCACCACATGAGCAAGCTCTTTCGCAGCAGCGCCGAATCACGACACCAACTGCACAGAACAAGACAGCCAACTCACCGTTCGTCCTTGACAAACAAATATGCCACCACGGCAGTGCTCCACAGTACCAACATTCCGAGCCCACCTGCCGAGTTCAAGGAGGTGCACAACCCAACTCAAACTGTGACCACCGCCTGGGAGAGTGACAGCAAGCACCCAGTGCAGGAGAACGGACCCATGACAGCCGCATAGCGGATCGCAAGAGTCCAGGACAGAGGTTTGAACCTGTAGACGTTTGTTTCCAAGTTCAGCAATTCGCTACCGGTCGCCCCCCTAACACATCACAAGCGACGTACAGCGGGTCCAAGGGAGGGCGATTGATGGTGGCCGATGTTGGACGCAGGAGTGGGGTGGTTTCAGAGGCGTGAATTGAAGCAGAAGAGGGCCTGCCCACATGATACGATACGTGTCAAACGGCGCCCCACCATGGGCAATCACAGTGCACACCAACAAGCATCGCAAACGAACGCGGAGTTCACACCGCCGCCGGGAGAAGATGCGACCATGGATGCGGCAACCCCCAGGTTTCCCCTCCAAGAGGTTCGAGACACGCGGGAGCTGCGTGTGTCACCAGAGCCTCGCGAGGTGTCACCCGTCCCAGCTGTGATGCCACTTTTTACGCTCGGCCGCGGGGTCTTGCGTTGTGTGGTCACCACGTCAACGAAGATCAGTCCCAGGGGTCCAAACACGAGGGACACCACAGCGGCTCCAACTGCGTGGAGGCGACTACGTGCAGGCAGTGACGCCCACACGGAACGAAGGGTCACAGTGGGTGCCATGGGGTGCTTTCCTTTGTCAGCAGCGGCGACGAACGCGTCTTGCAACTTGATCGCCGCCTGTTGGTCTGTTTCCATGAGCAGGTCGCTGGCAGCGTCGCTCGCACCTGTGCCTCGTCGTGTGCGCAGACTCCCACTCCCCGCGCTCGCCATGCGGACTAGATGTCGCGAGGAGCTCGACAAGCGATGGCTGGGACCCACATTGGGCAATGCACCCGTCGACACAGGCTGTGGTCCTCCGCCAGCAGCACTCGCAGGGAGTGGTGTTGGTGTCCGGAGCTGTGAGGCGTCCTCGGTTGGCTGTGAAGCGCCGTCTGGTTCCGCACCGGCTCCGTTTGGGGTGACTTCGTCGCCTTCCAGCACCATGTGTTCCGCAATGGAGCGCGCTGTGCCCAACCTGCTCGTCGAACCAGGGCCACCAGCAACGGAGGTGGAGGAGCCACCCAGGCGCCGAGTGGAGGAGTTTGGTAAGAGCTGACGTGAGGAGCCGGTTGGTCGAACGACTCTGCTGGTACCCTCCCCAAAACCTGAGGATTTGTGCTCTGTGACGCCATTGTTGCCGCCATGCTCCTCGTCCTCTGGCATGCTTTGGAGTGGGAGCACGAAACCAGTGGGGCGACGAGCACCGGTTGGAGAGGCTTGGAGTTGGCGCACGCTGACCGCAGCTTTCAAAACGCGCGAAGATGATTCCTCCTTGTGTTTGGTCTTCCACACTTCCGACAGTTCACCAGCCGTGTCGTCCGAAATGACATCCAAAAAGAAGTCGGCGGGGTTGACGCGTGGAGGGCAATGGAAACCAAGTTTCTGTAGGCAGCAACAGGTGCACAGCGTCAAATCAAACACTGCACAGCCCAGCCATGGGATAATGCCCCACCTCAAAGTAAGGCATGGCGTTGTGGGAATCGCCCAGGTACACTGTTCGACCTCCTTTCGCAAGGAGCAGCACGTCGTCCATCATGTTGAAAATTTCATACCGAGGCTGATGTATGACTGCCACACACGTTAATCCGAGATGTTGCGCAATCTGTCCGATGCAATGCACTTGTTACAGGCGGAAATCTGGAGGAGAGCGTGCGACAAGAATGGCCTCACCATTTGAAGCGCGCCAATCACTTCCTTCGACGAAGAGCTGTGTGGATGTGCATACAACAGGACATCTGTATGAGACAACGCACACACCGCACCTGCACACTATGCGCACCTGTCGAGACCGCTTGTGGGCTCATCCAAAAATAGAACTGTTCATGCCCGAGCGAACACACCAAACATGTCCCAAACACTCAGTTGGCACATGTTACATGAAGCACAAGGTCCGCCAACAAGATAAAGTGCACCTGTGGGGTATGCGACGAGTTCGATGCCAATGTTCACACGCTTCCGCTGCCCACCTGATAGCGGAGTGTACGGAGGTCACACGCAGCTCCATTGATACCACCAAGCAGCAGCCGCACACACACACACACTTCAAGGTGCACCGTACCAGATATACCACGTGTCTCTTCGTCGCCAATCTTGGAATTGACACAGTCGCCCAACCCCAGCACATCAATCACAGCGGCAACCACCGCCTGTTTTTCAGTCAGGCTCATGGTCTTGGGAAGGCGAGCGAGTGCACTGTGCATCAGGTTCTCGTGCACTGTGAGTTCACGCAGCATGATGTCCTCCTGCAGCTCAGAGCACATGTCACCGGAGGCTTACAATTGGAGCGTGCAACAGCCGCCACAACAAACCTGCGGTACAAAGCCCACCAGCTTCTTGTACTTCACAATGGAGTCGACGCGCCCGTTCATTTTCACAACGCCGCTTGACCGACCATAGTACGCCCTGCGCCACGCAAAACCAACAACAAAACATGGTTTCACAACAAAGAACAAACAAAGGAACACAACCACCGCTCGCAAACCACACGCACCGGCCCGCGAGTGTCGTCAAAAAGGTGGTCTTGCCACTGCCAGACGGACCCATGACGGCGGTGAGGCGACCGTGACGGATGGCACCTGTGACGCCACGCAACACCGTCCGCCCCGAGCCCCGCAGGCTAAGCCCCAGGTTCTCAAACGTGAAATCGATCGTGTTGCGCTGCTCGTGCATTGTGCAAATGCACGCCAAGGAAACCAAGCAAGGCAATAACAAAAGGGTACCATGAGTCACAATGCTCTCGTGCGTGTTGCAACACCTGCCGGGCCCCAGCCTTCCCCAGTGGGGTCTCCACGACTCACCTTCTTTCCCAGCCCCCCAAAGGCCACCAGAGCGGCAGGAGTGTGACTTGCAAAGGGTGAAACCGCCACTTCGGTTGTGTGTTCAGCCAGGGACCTCGAGTCATGCTCCTGCTCTGATGCCAGTGCATCCATGCGTTGCTGGTGCACAGCCTGTTGCTTTTTCAGCAGCTGCTTGCGTCTTGACGCACGACGACGAACATACCTGGCCATGCACATGTGCGAATGGTCACCTCTCCCCCCAATCGACACCCGACATCAAGTTGATGTCATCAACAACACAACACGCTGCGTACAGGCGCCACGCGACGAAAGTCCCTAGTGCGACGACGAGAACCACAACCGCGCCAGCTGCGGATTTGGTTTCGGACTCGGTGCCAGCTGGGCAACTGGTGAACAGGTTGCACTTCTCCGGTCGAACCGATCCAGCGTGACAGTAGTAGCCGCTGGGACACTCGTACACTTCGGAGGGGTTCGGGCAGTAGAAACCAGCAGGACACGTTCGCTCAGCGATGGTGCCTGCGGAGCAGTAGTAGTGATCATCACACGGCTGAACAGACACGGGGTTGCTGCAGAAATGGCCAGGTGGGCATGGGCTGGCAGTGCTTGAGTGCGAGGGGCAATAGGACGCGTATGTCGCATTAAACGGGCACTGATCAGGCTCCTGTGCGTATCACGACATGATATGATGACAAGACACACCACAGCCGCACCACATCAGCATATGGATAGGGGCACAAGTGAGTGACAAAGACCATACCGCAGCGTGCGAAGGACCTACCAGCACCGACGGCTCGGAGCAGAAGTATGCTGGCGGACACGCCAGTTCCGACACGTTGGACATGCCCAACGGGCACCAGTCTCCCTCCTCACACGTGTGAAGCTGGCCCCTGTCAACCCCGGGAGGAATGAACATGCCTGGTGAGGCCGGGAGACCCGGAAGGTACGGAACTGCGCAAGCTGTGCCCTCAGGACACTGGAATGTCACGTCACTACCCGAGCCATCGGAGGAGGACGGGTTGTAGCACGTGGTGTCATATGTGTCGGAAGAGGCGCACGCGATGGGAAAACTCATGACCGGTGCCCTGAACGCACGTCAGCCGTCAAGTCAAACTCACACATCCTGCAGGTCCAGAAGGAATTGGAGAATACACAAACACCACACCACACAACCGAGGTAGTTGGTTGTTGTTGATGCACGTACGGGCACTTGTGTCCCGGTGGACAGGGGTGTCGCTGTCCATCAATGCAAAAGAACCCCGGCTCGCACTCTTCCAGCCGGTACCTGCGCCGGTGCAAGACATGGGGGACAGTTCAACCGTCAGTGTGTGGTGAAGGGACCCGTGGGTTCGGCGCCCCTACGCACGCCCAGGTGGAGTGCATGCCCGGTACGACTGCAGAGGAGAGAGGTGTCGTGCCCACAACGGAGCGATGCACTAGCCCGTTGACCGGGCTTTGCATGGGCATCACGAGGGAATTGAAGGAAGGGCAGTAGCTGTGGGCAAAACCGCACGGGTGCCGTGATGAGCAATGCACAACACCAAAGGGCAACTACCACCTTTTCCAAAACGCAAACGGCGTTGCATTCCCAGTTACGTACATTCCTGGTGGGCACACGGATATGTACCAGCCAAACAAACCGTTGGTGGATGCCTGAGACCAGAACAGGGAAATGATAAGGATGCATTTACCCAACCCTTGATGCTACCAGCCAACAGCACATCAAGAAGCAGCAACACGCACGCACCGAATGCTGCTGGTACGCTTTGCAGGAAGAGGCAAAAGGCTTCAAAAACGGGTCCGAAGGATCCGACGACAGCGTCTCACAAATGTCACTGAAGCGTTGTTCGCTGCCAAAATACACGGTTGTGTCAGCGCACACGCTCCACAGCAAAACCGCGGCAAGCTGGTCTCCATGTTACCTTTCCAGTTGCCACCGCGGCAACTGCGTGGCAACAAACAAATGAAGCGAGTTCGGCGAGGGGTGCACGTTGATGACTTGCCCCAAGAACGGAATCGTTGACATGACCTGCGCAGACATCGGTCTTGAGTGGAGGAACTTTTCCGCCACTTGCAGCCCCCTTTCCATCCACACACAAGCCACACACACACACACAACATGCACACCTCGAGCACTTCGTTCGGAGCAGAGGGTGGGCTTCCTGCATATGGCGCCGCCAGGCGTTTTCCAGTTGGATGATACTGCCTCGAAGGGGACGATTGGCGCAATGGCTGGTGCAAACCAGCAATCAACAGCGTGGAGTCGTACGCAGGGAGATCTGCGTGGAGTGGTTGGTGTGTGTTCCCGACATCGATGTACAGCACCTGCATGTGTGGGAGAGAAGAAAAATGTGACACCAAGGAACGTCACCGGAGCTCACAGCACACTCTCTCACGGTGTAGAGAAAATTCTTCAGCAGTGCTTGGATATCTGTGCTGTTTTGAAGCACATCGTAGTAGTTGCAGATGGAGTAGCGGTTGACATCGTTGGCAACTTCGGCCAAGCACGCTTCGAGTTGTTGTCTGCAGCAATCGCACGCCCTCAATCAGGCCGTCACACGATCAAGAAAGCGAACACGGACGCACTTGTTGTGATTGAGGATGTACTGGGCCTCACAAATGACGTCCAGGGAGACATTGAGAAACCCATTAAAGGCAGCAGCCACAAGGACGTTGGGAATGGCGGGGAATGGAAAATCGGTGGGCAGGCGGCGCTGAGCCATGGCCAACGAACGGGCCCGAGAGGGGAGTGATTGCACCAACTCTTGTCGATACCAGCACGATTGGGTGCCCGGGTCAAACCATGCCAAGGATGTCAGACATTGCTGCGGTGCACAAAAACAAAGCAAGCGCATCCGAACAGTCATCCGGAACGTGCACTGACAAGCGCCAGGACCAAACCGAGGGCACGTCACCAAGCACGCGCACCTGCCATGGGCCTGTTCGAAGGCCAGGGTTCAACAACCTTTGGTGGGGACTGGCTTGCTCGAGCATAGACGTGGAAGGAAATGCAAACTCATCCAGGGAAAGCACTCGCAGCTGTGACCACAACATATCAAGGATGAGCGGTTCAGCGCGCATCTCGATTTATTCACATCACACACACCTCGGACTGTCCGGATGTCTCATTGTGCACCGTGACGACCAGCCACAACAACTGAGAGTTGTTCAATGAGGCTTCACAGTGTTGGATCGGTTGGCTGCGTAAGCAAACACAACGTCAGACGTACGAACAATAGCGATTGGGGACACACGAGCAATCTGACAGTACGTTTGGTTGTACACTGTCCGACGCAGCACATCTCCAATCACCAGAGCTTGGTCAACAACATCGGCACCTTTGTCAGAGGCATCACTGACGAAAAATGTCGAGGGCGCTTGAGCTGAACAACTAGACCTCGGTGAGAAGGGTGCGGGGCCACTGTGCAAAGCGCCGGGCACGCACCGTCGTTCATGGGAAGCGTGATGGACCGCAACGAGGGTACGAACCCAAACACCCCAACAAGCACAGGGGAGGACAGCACAAAGACGAGTTGGCTGGCGTTTACTGAAGCCACAGGGTTTGCGGGCCAGACTGACGAAGAGTTGGGCGAAACCAACTGGTGCGTGTACATGCTGAACCGAGGGTGCAGCGGAATCGACAGCGAGTGGTCCACCGTGATGTTCCACACCACTGGTTGCTTCACAGAGCACTGGAGATCCCAGTGAAATAAAACCGCCACGAGAAAGGGGGAACTAACGTCAGAACATGCTGAACGTAACACAACACACACACACACACACACGCGCGCGCGCAAACAATAACAATAACAAAGCACGACAAGAGGGAACACACCGTGGCAGCACCGCTTGGCACATCGACTTCGCTGAATGCGAACTGATACGTGCCGTTAGCAAGTGACAACGTGGCGACATACAGTGTGTCACCATAGTCAAACGCACGAACAGCAAGCACGTGAGGTGAGGAGCCCACGTCCATTGGCAGCGGTGAACCGTCGCACGACGTGATGCCCGAACTACCGAGCAACGTGGTGACGACACGACTGTGGTTCACCACAAGAGCCAGCAAGGCAGCCTCTTCGCCAGCAATGGGCCAACTTTGCAACTCTGTCACTGGCTGGTTGCTCTGTACACCACCACAAGACAGAGTCATGTTTCAGCAGAGTCTGTCACAGCAAACACGCCGTGTCCGTACCGTGCCAACCTGTACACTGAACTCAGAAGGCCGAGCCGCGGTGCGAGTGTACAAAGTTACCAACAAAGCACCTGTACTCAGTCCATACACGACACCATGGCGACTGCAGCTCCTTCCACACGTGAGGGCGCAACCACACAATGAAGAGACTGGGCACCGCCCGTGTCGCACCTTCCAAACTCGACCGTCGTCGTGGCTTGTGGGAGCCCGCACAAGTCGTATGCACGCAAGGACTCATTGTGCAGTTGCGATGGGGAACATGACACTGATTGGGTGGCGAAAAGCGGGGCAACAGGCCAGTCTAGCACCGTCAAAAAGGGATTCTGTTCCGCGCACCACGACAACTGCTGCTGCGTGCCAGGACCAGGTGAGCACAGCAGGTCCGATGATGCAACCGTTGCTTCAGGAGAAGGCTTAGAAGACGTCACATGA
>Ga0213833_1001017_pt1 | contig 21875 bp, 21 predicted proteins | sample SWATP21_FD_160575 | JGI IMG/M metagenome (GOLD analysis project Ga0213833, IMG submission 160575) | Coastal seawater microbial communities from Marineland, Florida, United States - SWA TP2 #1 | ecosystem: Environmental > Aquatic > Marine > Coastal | place: USA: Florida | collected 2016-08-14 | reverse complement strand
GTGCGTGGACAGGATGGCGTTCGATGGTGTTCACGTGGTAGATTGATGGTTGGCGTGCGTCGCTATCTTTGGTGTGTGTGTGTGTGTGTGTGTGTGTGTGTGTGTGTGTGTGTGTGGTGTGTGTTGGATGAGCGCGTGGAGGATGTGAGAGAAACCACAGCACGAACAAAACTCAGGCGACAGCATACCAACCCACCCGGAGCCATTGGGCTTGACTGTCCCAGGTTCCTTTACCTCTTCCTCAATTCTGAGCGTTGGAAGGCGCCTCTGCAGTGACGTGCGAAGGGTCTGCCACGCAGACACAGTCAGGCGGAGCGAGGAGTCAACACGCATCTCCAACACAGCGGTGTCGTACCTGTAGGTGCGCAAGGTTCTGGCCGTGGTCTAGAAACGGAAGGAACGAGCACAAGATACTGAGGCAAGGCGCGCCGGGGCAGCACGTCGGACAGATGCCAGTCGACTTGGACGAAGCCTGCACCAAAATGCAAGCGCGGGCACAGGCACATGTGACTGCCGATGCTGGCTGAGCACACCTTGCGCATGTACCTCTATGGATATCAGCCCTGATGAAGTCGATACTGTGACATCTACAGAATCGACCCAAGCAGCCCCGGGGGTGAAAAACAAGGCACGCAGGGTCCCACCGGCTTCGTTGAACCTGTACAACAGCACGGCCAAGTCACAGAGCGAGAAGGTCACACCCACCCATAACCACTCTCCATGAGGCGAATCACAACCAAAATCACACCAAGTTCATTGTATCGCCATACCTCGCCAGCTCAAAGTTGCTGTGCTGGTTACACACATCCCTCAGAGCGCGCAGGATGGACTCAGCAGGCGGTCCCGAAGCCTTCCACACCACCACCGCGCGACGTTTGTCAACTGCCAGGCACCACTGTCCCGGGCGAAGCAGGTCCATGATCCACCCTTGGACACGCAACAAGATGCCAACTTGTGCGGGGACGAACGGCTGTGGCTGGGTGCTGCCCGCAGCCGCTCCAGCAGTGTCAGCAGCTGAGGGCGACTGCTCCACATCCACACTGTGAAGCGGATTACTGTGGAACCGCGACTGCACGTCCAGTTTTGCTTCCCCCTCAGCGATCAGTGCCTTTGTCTCTAACAGAGTCCGGAGCTCACCACCGACGACGTCGATGTAGGCATCCATGGCTGTCGCGCACAGACGAGCACAGGATGATTTGGTGTCAAAACTGGATCCTTCCGTGCACATCCGTGGTGAAGATTGTGTGGCGACGTTGCGAATCTTGGATTGATTCTACGATGAGGGTACACTACGCAGTGGCTGAACTCAAGGGAGAGTCTGCACTCGGCACTCGGATGTCCGGGTGCAAAGAACGCTTGGTGAACGCTACCTTCAAAATCTTTCCAGTTGCCTGTGGCGCCACACATGGAGCAGTACGCGTCACCAACGATGCCACACAGATCGCACGAGGCTACAACAACTCACTCGAATCGTATCAACCTGTGCACGCTGTTCGTCGGTCATGTACGTCAACAACACGTTGCACAGGCCATTTGGATTGGCCGCAAAGTCCGTCAGGTACTGCGAGAAGGGCATGGCGGGTAAGCGCAGCGTCCGATCCTTGAAAGAGATGTGCCTGCGAATGAAATTCTGCATCACGCACACACCAATGTGACGGATCAGCTCTTGCAGCGCCCACCACGCAAGGCGCACACGACACGACATGCTGATCATGACAGAATTCACATTGAAAACGGTCACACACAGAAATAACTGTGCATCCCTCACCTTGGTGGCATTGACCAGCTCCTTCTCCAAGTTATCGTAGTGGAACACGCGCGGCGGTGGAGAAATGGCCCACAAGCCCGCAAGACAGAAGTTGACACGAGGGTCAAACGCTTCGGGGACAGCACCATGGCGGGGATCCTGGGGCTGAAACTGGGGGATGAAGAACCCTGGGTTGGATCGGACGCGGGGCACCACACAACACAACCAGGTATGAGAAACTTCAACATGTGAAACCAGCAGACGCTACAACAGAGTGTGGTCGTACCAACGTTCTTCATTCTTTGTCCCTTCGCACGAAGAACAGCATGCTCGATTTCAAGCAAAGTGTACGTCTCACCACCAATCACGTATCTGGCGCATAGCCCAGCACCAGAGTGACATGATGCCCGCAAACATGCGCAGCACAACCACAGCAGGCACTTGTTCCAGCGCTCACGTACGCCGCCTTGCGAAAGAAGTTGTAGCGCTCACGCATGGATTTTGGCGTGGGTCGGGACAAACGAGCATGCAGGAACTGCGGGATACAAATATGACACAAAGCAATGAGCAAAACACAGACCCCACCTGATCCTCTCGGGCACATCACATGCCCTTGGAAGCGCGGCACCAGCAGGCACGAACAAGTGTGTTGTAGACATTGAGCCAAAACGCAAGCTTCATCGGGCCGTTCTCGATGCGCTGTGGGCTTACATGGCGCAACCCATACGTGTTGAGGACAAAGTCAACGAAAGGTGGCAAGGATGTGACGGCATCAAACTCGCCAGACTCTGCCAGTTCCAGCACAGACTTGGTGGTCGGTGCGGTGGACACGTCCAGAAAGGTGAACCTGATACATCGAGCCCAGCAGTCATGGGTGACACATACAACATGCCATGGGCCACCCGCTCTCTGTCACGCACTGGTAGAAAGATTTTTTGGCGTCCTTGAACACCAACGACACGTCGCCAACATGCTTCACAAAGCGGAGGGCAACCATACGGAGCCCAAATTGAACCGCAGCTTGCCTCGAAGCTACACATTTTCTGCCACACACGCGTGGTAGTGAGTCGCAGTACGGGCTGTGGAGTCCAGGCGTAGCACCGCGTACCGCATCATCATCCATGTGCATGCCTCGTCGCCCGTGAAGCAGTGCTTCACTTTGCGTCGGCGAAGCATCCGACCCCTGTCCTTGAGGGTGACCCCAACAGTGGCATCAGACATTGCATGTGCGACACGCGCAATCTCATACTCCGTCGCTTCCCCAACAGTTTCCAGGGTGAATGGGTCATGGTGCAAGAGTGGACCCACCACTGCTCCAGCAAGTGGATTAGTCTGAACTCGCAACGAACAACAAGGTCAGTCCAATCACAGGAGTCTGGAGAAACGGCGCCCAAGCAACACCAGCACGCACGCTTCCGAGATTACGCAGATCCAAGCTGTGTCGCTCCGCAAGCTCGCTGCGCCCACTGAACGAGGTACGGTGTGACGATGGAAGGTTGCTCAGCGTCGAAGGGCGTGACGGCACTATCATGCTATGTGTAGGCACCATCGACTTGCGAGCCGCACGCCCTCGGAGACGAACTGGGGGGCGGAGGTTCGCAACTTGAATGAGCTGGGCAAGCAAGCGCGCGGACAGATCGCAGGCTTCCTTGCCACGTCGCAGGCGTTGCTGTCGGCGCCTTTCTTCTCTTGACCGAGAGCCACGAATGAAGGCGCTGCACGTTGGTTGAAAACCACAATAAGGAATACACAAGAGGACACAAACACACCCACACATCGAAAAAAATCCAGCGCCATGGGTACGCACACACGAGCAGCACACGTCAAGTGAGCCAAAGGTTTCGGACTGCAACAAACGCAAACACGATCCCCCCCCCCCCAGCGACGCTGCAGTACACACCGGCTATCCACAGGGACCACATTATGCTCACGCTTGCTCACATCGGCAGCGATTCGAGCAGCGGCGGCTGCCAGGGGATCCAACTCCTCCTCCGTTTTCCCCTGGGCTGCAGCAAAAGCAACGTCTGCGGCGGTGTCCGGCCTATCACCATCCTCTTTTGCTTCTTGTGGCGACACAACGCCCTCCTTCGGTATCTCCATGTTCTCTGTAGTTGGAGCCGTCATATCGTCGTTGAATCCTGTCCGAGCGTCCGCAGGCACACGGGGCGTCGCGGTGCGCGCGTCATGTTTCAATACTTGCTCCATTGCAGCTGCAAGAACTGCACGGCTGTTTGCATCCAACTCCATGGTTTCGATGGCGTCGTCTGCATCATCAGAAATGCTGGCAGAGTCGTAATCGACTTGCACGTCCTCCACGTCAAGTGAGACCCCACGGTCGATGGACGTGGTGCTGCCACTTCCCTCGGCACCCTGCGATACGACGGTACCGACTTTTCCTTCTGTTGGGCACGCCGGATGGAACCCAGGAAGTACAGCAACCGGAGCGCTGGAGCCGTCACATCTTGTAACGATCAACTGCCGCCCGTTCAGACCCTTGGTTTGAGAGTCCACAGAGGCCCACAGCTGGAGCATTTGGTGGTACTGTGGCAAGGTGAGCACGCCATCCTTCAACGCAGTTGTGACACAGTGGGGATCATACTCGTGGGGACCAGCAACGGCGCCAACAAGCCCTTCTGAACTGGCACTGCTCGAGCGAGCGACACGCCGTGTTCGCGCCATAAAAGGCCCTGGCACTGTGATCTGTGCCCCCACCACGCTTTCATCAAACACACCGGCCTGGAGCGCTTTGGACGAGCAAGAGTCTTCACGTGTGGGTGCAGGAAGAGCCCCCTTGTCTGTCGCTTGCCCACCTGCGGCGATGCCAGCGTCAACGCCCGCACCAGCACCGGCGCCGGCACCGGCACCGGCGCCCGCATTCGTTGCAGGAGTAGGTACCACCTCAGAACTCGTGGAGCTGTCCACAGCGTCATTTGCAGATGCATCCGCAAGAGCATCGCTCGCAGCATCAGTGTCGAGCGCCGTGGCGTCCTTTGGAGAGCCCGATGGGACCGCGGTCACGCCGTCGTCCGTGGCTTGAACGTCGTCAGCGCCACCATCGCCTTCGGCGTCCTTGTCGTCGCCGCCAACGTGACTGGCACCGTCATCACCATCATGACCATGCCCCCCATCCTCTTCACCAACCGCATCGTCGTCATCGTCGTCATCGTCATCGTCTTCGTCGTCATCGTCTTCGTCGTCATCTTCATCATCCGTGAACTCCCCTGCGGCGATCGCGGACAGCGACCGTGGTCTGCCACTGGCCCCATCATCACATCCGCTCTCCCCCTCGTCGTCGTCAGACTCGTCTGTCTTGACAGGGAACAACACGCTGGATACTTTCAACACGAAAGGCCCCACAACATTCTCGTTCCGCGTCACAAACGACCCAAGAGATGAAACAAGAACATTGGAGATGCTTCCACGACGAACAAGGCGTCTCCCAGCGGCCTTCCGCGTCGTTGCGAAGTGGTTGGAAAGGAACTTTTGGAGAGAAGGCGCCCGGCGAGAGCCTTGCGCCTGCAGCACAGCCTGCGCCGACCCGACTCGATACACATCGGCGGCCGCTGACGACATCCATACGCCCAGGAGACGAGATGTCATGGACCAAATGTAAAACGAGTGCGGGTGTCCCAGCTCTTGAAGACGCTGCACAGCAGTCTGTGACAGAAACATGGGAAGGAAGCAAACGTAAGCGTGGAGACAAAGCAGGAACAACGGCACCCCCTGCATCTGTCTCACACCTCGACACTACGCAAAGCTGCCAAAGGGTTATGTCCAAGAGACTCCAGTACATCAGCACGCATCAAATGGAACTCCGGGACACCGTGACGCGCAGCGCGCACACTAAGCTGGCGCATGCAATCCACGCGGCACTCCGTTCGAAGCTTGGACAGGGTGCTGAGCCACTGCTCAGGAGAAGGGGTAACAGCATCTGTCCCAAGGGTGGTGCCATCCACAGACGCTACTTCGTCGGGCGTTGACGCGACTGCGTCACTGCAACGGGCATTGCTTGCTTTCGTGGGCACATCCACACTTTCTTCAACGCCAACAGCGCTCCCGGAACCACCATCACTACTTGCTCCATCATTGTCGCCATGGGCACTCGCAGCAGTTTGGGATGCGCAAGGGATAGGTGCAAGCTTTTTCCCTGCGTTGCGAGTCGCAACTTCGCCAAGGTGTGCGATACGCGATGTGATGTCTGTCAGAAACGACCCAGAGTTTGATCTGTCACGCTCTCCAACACCACCGCGCATCAACGCCGACCAATGGATGGCGCCAATGTTCACTGCGAAGGGAATAGCGTAGCGCTGCCGAGCCATCCACTCAATATGGGTGGGATCGTCGAGACAGCGGTCGAACGGGTTCATAAACGCAAGGGACGGCAGCGATTCGGTCTTCTTCTGGATGAACACGCTGAAGCACTGCGTGTTCACAAGCTCCGCCATGAACTCGCGCGAAGGGCCAAACGGGACGGACTCAAGAAAACGCTTGTGGTCGAACCCGTTGTGCACGTTGGTCGGCTGCAAACTGGCGCGGTAGCGGCGTAGCAGTCGAAGCAAGGCCTGGAGAAAAAACAGGCGCAGCTCAATGCACTCGTCCTTGGCGCGAGGGTCCACGACAACGGCAAGGTTTTGTCCCCTTGAACCCGCGAGACTGCCTACACGCGACTGGTTCGCTGTTTTGGCGCCAGCGCCAGCGCCAGAACCATCATCAGAAGCCCTGTCGATCTGACGTACCGCCCCAGCACCGGACTCGGGGGCATCGTCACAGCCACTGCCACGTGGCATTTGCGCCCGACCCACTTGTGCTGCGGTTCTGGCAGCTTCGGCGTGTGTTCCCAGCACACTTAGCGCCGGGACGACGGTGCCGACGCACAAGCGGATGTCGCATGAGGAGGGCATGTGTGGACGAGAGGTGGAGCTATCAGACAGGTGCAAGCGCCCCAGGTCCGCGAGCTCTGGATGAGACGCTTCACGCATGATGGCTGGAAGGCGGGCCAACGCTTGCGGCTCCAGGGGGAGAAGCGGAATGTGCGCCAGGGGTTGATCCGCTACTTGCACGGTTCCGCCGTCCAGATCCACAAGCACAACGTCGCCGCTCTCGATGTACTGCCGTGCCTCAGGCAGGAACTCCGCAGGTAATCCAATCAGGAACGGAAACGGCGCATTGACGTAGGGGAGAAGGGTACGACAAAGCACTGGGATGTACGTGTGAGACCACGTGAATGGGTAGAGAAGGCTGAGGAGGGCTTGGCAGCAGGCTGCGAGCAACGCCTTTCGCGAGGAGTAGATGAGCACTTTGCGTTCCAACAGAAGACTGGACACGGCTTGTAGAAGGGCTTGGGGTGGAAGGCATGCCAGAAGAGGACTGGGCAGGCGATCACATTCCAGCGGGCAAAGACACACCAGACAAACACATGTGATGCAACGTTACTTCACACACAGTAACCGTGCGCCTTGCGTACCGAAAAGGCAATCCAACCAGAGGCAGGTCAAACATGCTTGGGGAATAGCAGGGAACGTCACGTCCGGATGGCAGCACCAAGTTTATTTGCACGCCTGGCTTCGGACCACACGGGGGAAGCCTGTCGAAGGTTGCAACAAGCACGGCCTGCATGCGACGTGTGTCTCCCAGTTCCAAGCACTCCGCGGCGATGGCTTTGAAGAGGTGCAGGAATGGCCACTTGGAGATAAAGCAGAGACAGTGTGGCTCGAACAGGTGCTGTGGTGGGCGGGTGTCATCCGGAGGTGCGGCTGAGTCGCCGCCTGTGTCCGCTGCATGATCGGTGACAAGCGTTTCTACAGCAACAGCATCGGAGCCGAGGGGGTCGCTGGTGGAGGCATGCCAACCGTGAGCGGTGAAGCCACTCGCGATGAGGGTTTCTGGGGGTACTGGCTTTACGAAGCAAGCACAGAATCCGTAGGTTCGTTCGCCCCGCTCATCCGTCAGGGTGAAAACGTGACACGAAGGGGGGCGGGATTTGCGTTGGAGGCGCACACCTCCTGGGAAAGCAAACTGCAGGGAACACAGGGCGTGGATGCGTGACGATCAGGCACCATCATACTAAACCGCAACAAAAGCAAACCGCCTCGCACCTGGCCAATCACAGGGTCACCAGCATCCGATCCAAGTGGGTACAGCTCGGTTGGGGCTTCCAATGCTAGGTCCATTCCACACACGCCGCCATGGGCATTGCAGACCTCTGCACAGCGCCACGCACACACACAACAAGGGTAATAAACTAAACACACACAAGCACGGTTGCGTGCCCCAAGCACTTCTTGGGAACGCACCATCGCCTTCCGGTGCACGCAAAGGATGCGCAGGCCGAAGAATCGCGGCGCGCGTGAGCATGTTGACAGACAAGGCTCAAAACCAACCCTCCACCCGGGGGGACGCGGACAAAGCGCTTGCGATGTGAACCACCACAAGTTAAAGGCTATGCCAGCCTCTAAGGTGAAAGTGCCATCACTGCGCTGTGTCACCGGGGCGTCGTTGTCGCACTCTCAAAGCACGGGTGGGAAGCTCTGCAGGACGCGAATGCGCATGGTATTTTTGTTATTGACACAGCTCAGCAGCTGTGTGCAGCTGGTGACCGTGATCTGCGGTGTTCACTCCGGCCAAGGCTGTGGGGCGGTGGGACGTGCGCGCCTTGTTGTTGGCCCGCCACAGCCCGAATGTGGTAGTGAAGGCGGGAAGACCTGACCCAGAGGAGCGTTTTGCCGTGTCCATCCCGTTCCCAGCCTGAGCGGATGCAGTAGCAGCGGCCGTGCCATGTCCTCGCCTGGCGGGCTTTCCGCGCATGCCAACCCCAGTGGTTCCGCAGCCGATTCAACACGCGAAGCCACCTCTACTGTTGCCACTGGCTCAACTGCGGATGTGCCGGGCACAGCCGTGAACGTACCCACTGGCACTGGGCCGGCCCCCAGCCAGTCAGGTGACGCGTCTAACACACCCACTTTGTCCCCTGCTGCACCAGCGACCGCAGTGGAGCCTCAGCGCCAGGCGCCGCCGCCCACACCTAATGCTACAAGCGTGTGTGGTAATGAGCGTACAGGTGGTGTGATGAATGCGCATCGCCGTGAACCTGCCTTGCCAGCAGGCGCGACGCAGCCGCGACTGGCGGCTTCCGCGAGTGCCGGCAGCAGCCTGGCCGTTTCCGCTCCCGCTGTATCGACCACACCACCGAGAGACGCACGTGCCGATGCGACTCAAGGAGCTACGGCAACAACGGCCGCTGTCGCGGACGCTGTGGGCGCTGCTGGTGCCGTTCCTCAGCCCGCCACCACGGCCATGTCCGCTCACATCAACACCACCAGGGACACGGCGCCACAGCCAGACGCCGTCACCAGACGCTGCAGCAGCCCGACCATGCCGACACCGACAAAGCCGCAGCGTAGCGTGTGTAGTGCGGCAGCGGTGCCCATGCAGCCGTTGAATACCATGGTGCAGGGCCGTCTCCCGTCGCCAACACGCATTCCCAGGTCCCCTGGTGGCACCCCGCTGGTGGCGTCGTCTACATTCGACAGGGCTGACTCCTTTCCGCCGCCCAGCGGGATCGGGATGGTATCAAAGAAGGGGTTGCACGAGCGTGAACCAAAGCCTGATGGCGCTCGTGCCGCATTGGAGCACGAAGAGTCGCTTCACACACGCACCACCTCTGCCGGTTCCATGGGGTACACTGTGGCGTCTTCGATGCCCGGGTCCCTGGCAGGCTCTTCGTCTTCGGCGTTCACGCCCCCGTCTGTCGCGCGAGGAGATGATGTGTACGCTGGTGCCGCTCGCCCACGTCCGGTGCCTCGAGGCAGACGGCGGCATGTGCATGACGGCATCACACTGTCACCGGCAGCCGTGCGGAGTCTGCAGCACGGAGGCGGCATGTCTTCGGTGGAAGCGGTGATGCTGCTCGTACAGGCGGTGCGCCGGGCGGCCCGAGTTGTCCTTCGTGAGCGTGAAGAACCTCGCCAGTGGGCTGCCGCGCTGTTGTACGCGGCCTCAATTGATGGTCTGTTGTCGCTTGGCGTCGTCACGTGTCTGGTGATCGTTGGAGCCGCCACTGGCGACGGGTGGAAGCTGATGTCTGCGACCGTGTTGTTGGCCTCCGTGTTGTTTAACTGCTTCATTTTATGGAAACGTCAATGGCGCCTGCGACACGAGGTCGTGCAGCGTGTAGTAGCTGCTTGTGAGGCGCTCGCACCTCATGTACAGCGGGTGAGTGGCGTGGTGTTTGCCTGTGCGTGGTGTGGTGTGGTGTGGTGTTGGCGTTGCGCACCACCCCATTGTGGTGCTCTCTGTTTCTGTGGTGACGGAATCGTGTGCTTGTGATCAGGTTCGTTCGCACCGCCGCCGTCATCGCCGCAATAACGCAGTGGCTCCACGTGACACTGTGCTCGCCCCCCACGTCCTGGAACGCCTGACGGAGCACTTGCAGAAGCGATGCACCACGATTAGCTCCACGCTGGTGTATCGTGACCACCATTGGGTGCAGCTTCCCGGCGCAGCTTTGGTTGCAGGGGATGTCGTGGCGCTTCGGGATGGTGAGCGAGCCCCGGCGCGTGTATCAGCAGTGGTGGACCCCCGCACCACGCACTCGCACGGCGATGGTGCCGCCGGTGCCTCCCTTGGACCCAATCCAGCTGCCACGTCGCGCGCAGAGCAGGGTGCGCAGTCTGGAGTGTTTGCACGAGGAGAGCCGGTTGTGGCACCCACCAGGGTGGTAGATGGAAGCGAAGGTGCCGCGGCATTCATGCCAAGCAATAGGCCTCCTCAGAGTGGCGACGGAGCAACGGGTGGCACGGCCGATGCAGTGTCGCAACAGGACAAGGTGCTGCAGCTGTGTGGTGGCATGGCATTGTTCGTGCTGTTGGAAACGCCCGCAGAGGTATTGGTGCACCAAGCAGCTGTCCGAGCTGCATGTCGCATGGAGCCACAGGCGCTGACGCATGCGCGTGTTCTGCATCGAGCAGTCCACCGTGCGCTTGTGGTATGCATCATGGTTGTGCTTGTTCTCCATGCTCTGTACTCGTTGGTGGTGCTGTCAGACGATCCACCCTCGTTCAGCACCTGGGCTCGCTCTGCCATCACGGATGTGTGCACTGTCGCCCTGGCCCTGATCCCCATGAGCATCCCAATGCTCCTTTGTATTGCGGAAGCAGCGGGGTCTGCATTTGTGATGGCCGTGCGCGAGCTGCAACTGGTTCGTACCCGGTGGAAGGAGTGGCTGCGAAAGCGACAACGTGACGACGCCCGACGCGAAGAGATCCAAGCTGCTGCAGGTACCACCCGGCAGCGCCGAGCCAGTCGCTCACGTGCGAATCGTGGACGTGGTCACAATCGTCAGTGGACGCGACTCGAAGACGAAGGTGCCGGTACCGGTGTCGGAAGTGGCGGTGGGGATCACACTGCAGCAGGTGGTCGTGGTGGCAACACTGGTACGAGTCCAGGGCGATCCACGATGTACATGCCTGCAGAAGAAGCAGCGTACGTGCATGTCAGGGCGGGCTGGGTTTGTGTTGGTGGATGTTACCGAAATGTTGCAGTGCGGTACACATTGTCACATGCTTGTTGACGCAGGTACACACACCCATGCATGGGAAACCGTGAGACTGGCGCAGATAAAGACCCCACCTGGTCCACCGTGTCCATGTCTCGTTGGTGGTGCTACTTTGTTCAGTTCGTCACAGGACGAGTGTTCGGTGACGCCAAAGCAGGTTCGACCACCGCGGGTTGGCGTATGGGGCAGTGATAGTTAACCAGCGGGCGTGTTGGACACTCAGACCAAGGTTTCGGGGTTCGCACAGCCATGTGTCCACCCTTAGCTTCACAATTGCTGCTTCGCCTAGGTACGTTGGGCCGTTGGGCTCGTTTCCGACTGGTGTTGGCGGGTTGAATGGTCTGTGGGTGTATCGATCAATGCCCCTCACGTGCCTGCCACAACAGGGACATGCACTGTTGTCGCGTGCGCCGACCCGGCCGTGTTGTGCAACCCTGACCCTGTTCCGGAGATGGTGTACGTCATGAAAGGCGAGAAAAGCTCTGCGATCGTGGACCTGCATCACGACAACGAAAGTGACACTGGGCTACGGTTTGACGATCGCAATTGGCGCCGACACTTACCTTCGCTCAAACCCGTGGGGTTGACTTGCATGCTGAATGCCCGACGCACGGCTACTGGGCCGTCTCCTGTGGCCCTTCCACCGCATACCCCGGCGTCTGTGACGTCAGTTGGTCGCGGTGGAGCAGTCAATCGCGCTGCGCATGGAGCCAGTTCAGCTGGTGCGAGTGCTGGCTCAGGGAGCGCTGGCTCGGCTGGCGAGATTACGGGTGCAGGTGTTGGCTCTGGCGCTGGCGCAGCCGCTGGTTCTGGCTCTGGCTCTGGCTCTGGCTCCGGCTCCGGCTCCGGCTCCGGCTCCGGCTCTGGCTCTGGCTCTGTTTCTGGCTCTGCTTCTGGCTCTGACGCAAACACGGGCTCCGGTGGCCAGCGACAGCCATCTGCCAGGTCGGCTCGGAGGCCTGCCACACCCCTGCGCACTTCTTCTTCCCACTGTTCGCGTGCGAGCGGCACCGCGCTAGTGGTAGCGCGCGTTCCGTTCACTCCTGTGTTTGGAACCAACGTGTCCCCAACATCCAGTCCTTCGCGAGGTACGCTGACCAGAAGCAGGACAGTGTCGGAGTTCTCTGTATCGACACACTTGAGCGGCTCCACCCCGACGCCCTCCATCGGAAGTCGCGCGACATCCGGCGACGATTCCTTGAGTGATGGTCGCGCCTCACCACTGGGTCTGTCCACGTTCTCACGTTCCGTCGCCCAGTCGCTTGCGGCGACGCATGACGAGGGCTTTGGCGATACAGCTGCGGCGGCAGTGGCGGAGGCCGAGGGGACCCTCCATGGCACACCCAGAAGTGGGCGTAGTGCTTTGCGACGCGCGTCTGCCATCACACAACGCTTTGCGCGCCGCCTCCCTTTCCTTCGCAATCGAACTGCGGCCGCGGTAGGTACACTACGCACCAACTGGATGTTTTGTGGACTGCGGCGGCGGCTCGATGTGTAGTGTTGCATGTGTTGGTGTGAGTGCAGACCTGTCCTTGTGGGTGCTGACGCGGTTGTGATGTGTACTTGTGTCGGTGCCCATGGATATTCCCGCAGGCCTCTTCGTCAGCTTTGACGAGTCCAACAACTACCACACGCACCCGTGCGCACCCAGAGGTGTCCACAGTGAACACTTCGGACGCGACGGGATTGGACACGGCTGTGGCTGTACGATTTGCGCTGGACCTGGCCGAGCGTGGGTCCGACTACGATGCCAGTGACTCTGACGTAGAAGGCAAAGAGGGGGCGCTCGATGCGGCACTTTTGGAAACGACGCCTACCTTGAGCGGATCCAGCGAAGTTCCTTCGTCTCCGCCGGGTTTGCATGGTCGCAGTGCGTCCTCCTTCACGACTGCGAGCCGCCCACGCAGTCGGTCACGCGGGAGATCGGCGGGCCACTTGGCTAGCATTTACAGTGAGGCATCCGATGTTGACGTTGCTTCGCCCACAGCATATCTGACGCGAAATCCTGTCTGGATGGGGGTCGTGTCGCCTAATGTGGCATCCGCCCTGGCAAGCGCAGACCCTATGCAGCATGGGTTGGGGTCATCGGGCCATGTTATTCGTTTAACCGGGCGGTACTCGGGTCGTGGATCGCAACTGTTAGCACCGTACCCCGTATCCAATCGAGTGGCGCGTGGAACCAAGGCACTGCACCGGTTGACTGCCACGCTACAACGTGTTCCTTCACAGCGGTGGCTGGTGAACTTGGCGGTGGAGATAGGGTTCGGATGGCGTGATACCCGTGTGTTTCGCCACAAGCAGCGTATTCACACCATCCGGGGTGGCGACATACATCGATGGAGGCAACACCTCCAGCCGCGGCAGCAGCAAGAATCGCTCCGGGAGAGTCAGCATCAAGGCGAGGCGAGTCGGCCAACACCACGCAGCAACCCAGACCCCGCGGCCGGCGTCGGTTTGCCGGGTGCGGGCGTGGGTGCCAGTACTTCCGGATCGATGTACACACCGGCTCCTTCATCCGGTGGCACCACATCCGCCTTCGGGTTTGGGCACAACGGTGATGAGGAGGCCAAGGGCTCCGCCACGGGCCTTGCAACGTACGACGAGTCGAAAGGAGAAGAAGCCGGGACAGACTCGCATGGTGGCGTAACGCCCCTCAGATCTGCCCCCGCACAGCCGCAGGTCGACAGTGGCATCGCTGTCACGGCACTTGAGCGGCATGCAACAAGCCCCAACGTTGAAGGTTTCAGCGAAGAGGGTGCCCCGCTGTCCAACGAGTGCGTGTCGTTGTGTTGCTTTTATGTTTTCATTGCCCTTTTGCAAGTGCCTGGGCGCGTGGGAGTCACGCGGTTTTTGTATCTGCTTGCTTCTCTCTCCCTGTGTCTTTGTGCCTGTCTGTGCGTCCATCTTTCTGTCTCTCTGCTTACTCTTGCTCTGTTTTATCTCAAACAGACCCGCACCGGGACGGTTGGCTCCAGCCATGAGTTCCACGGTTGTGCAGGATGCTCGAACCTCCAGGCTCCAGGTACAAGGCGCAGTTCCATTCTGCAACTGTGTGGTAGCTGACAATAGTTGCTGTTTCTATGGCGCCGCTTCCTGTCATTGCGGTGGCCAGATGCTGAGTCAAGGCGACCCTTCATTTGTGCTGCACCGGTGCTCTGACTACTGGGACGGTGAAGCTGTATGGCCGTTGCAAGCCGAGCGTCGCCAAGCGGCAATGGACATGTACGAGGATGCCGGATGACATTGTATCACTCCAACTTTTCTTGCTCTGTGCCTCATTGTCCCGTCTCGTAGTCGTGCTTGTTCTGACTTGTGGGTTTCTTCCTTTGTGTTACGTGGTATGCGGTGTGGTGGGTTGTGCCGCGACCAGGTACCAACAATGGCGGCACGAGGACTTTGTCGTGGTTGCATTTGCCTATGACCCTGTAAGCAACCAAGAGAAGTCCCTGTTTCTGACCTTGGAAAGAAATGCACATCTTTTGCGCCAGCGACACCCCTCGTCCGCACCAGGAGAGGAAATTCAGCCAGCAGCCTCCCTTGACCCAAGTGCCCGTGCATCGCGTCTCAGTGCTGCGTCGAGTGCCCCGTCAAGCACCTCACTACACATTGGCTTGGGTGTGACGTCTGATGCAATTCTGCTGTTGGGACGGTCAACACTTTCCGCGCTTTCATCCAACACCGGCAACTCTACAGGCGCTGCGCCCGTCTCATCTGCACCCCACTTGGGTGGTGACGTCTCGTTGCCAGGGCTGCGGGACGTTGGCAGCGTGGGTGGAGGCTTTGCACGCAGTCCAACGCGTATGACGTCAAGCATCCAAGGTGACGCTACCCGGAAGTTGCCCACAGACGAACAGGTGTGGGGCGAGGTGGAGTGCAAGAGCACTGTGACGCCTGGTGCAAGCCACGACATGCATCCGAGTTCCCCGTCAGTTGTGTCGGCTGCACCTGTGGCCGCGCCTCCAACAACGGCATCTACACCTTCCAAACGGGGAGAGTTGCCACGTTCCAGCCTTGGCCAATCCGTGCTCGCGAGTCCCTCGAAGAAAAATGCTGCGACCAAAGGACGGAGTCTCGATGCTCTCCTTGAGGATCGGTTGCATCGTATGCAGTCCAAGCAAATATTTTTGGGACTGGTTGCCTCCCGTGTGGTGCCTAAGCACAAGGTATGGGTGGTGTGTAGGTAATGACAGGTGTTGCACAGGTTGGTGTTGTGTGTCAGAAGGATGATTGATGGTGACTCCGGCTTGCGCTTGTGCAGGTATCGAAAATGATCAACAACTTGACGGTTGGAGGCGTCCGCTTTGTGATGTACGTGTAGTCTCCGGCGTTGATGTGCATGCGCGTGTCTCGTGCTCGTGTTCATCGTGTCATGCGGTGAATGAATCACTGTAGGTTCTCGCCTCAAAGCTACCGCGGCACAAAAGCTCTGGCTCAGAAAATGGGTTTGGACACTGGTTGGAACAGCGCCATTTCTCTCCGAGATCCCGGCTCGCGGTGTGTCTTGTGGTGTCGCATGTTCTTCGGGCGTTCTTTCAAGTTACACTCACTCACAATGCTGCCTTGTTTGTGGTTGTTGGGTGTCGGCAGGACCAGTCACGGGGACGCTCATGCGGCGCACTTGACTCCCGACGACGACCGATCATATTCATCAGACACCAGTGATGACGCCAGTGACCAAGATGTGGTGACGGATGCAGCCCGAAAGCGACAATTCGTGACGCAGGTGGGTTGTGGTGTGGTGTGCATGACGACAAGACTGGTGAGTACTTACGCGTCCGAGTGTGTTGCCATGGCATCGAACAGCCTGTGGATCAGTGGGACCACAAAGCCAAGCTACCACACGGGATCACAGAGATCCGCAAGCACTTGGAGAATGTGGATGATGTGCCGCTGTTGGTTTCCATTTTCACTGATTCTACCCCCAGCAATGTGTGCCAGATGATGCGCATCATGCAGGAAAACGGCGAGGTGGGTCAAGATGTCCGTTTGAATGTTCCATGCCAGCACTCACAACGCTGCGTTGAGCTGTGTTTCCAGATGGTGTGCCTTCTTACGTCCTCCCTTCTTCGTCACGCGCCTCGCTTGTTGATTGACGCTGACTGTGGTGTTGTAATCCAACCCCTGCACCCAGGTATGATTTGGTGGCTCTGGTGTGCCCGTGCTTGCTTTCTTCTTTGTGTGTGTTAACCCAAGCCTATGGTGCGCAACCAGACCCTTCGCCCCAGCCTTCGTACACCCAAGCGCCACCACACAATGCTTTCCTTGATTTCTCCAGCACAATCTTGTCGTTGCACGCGGGACTAAGCCTGCCCGCATCAGCGCGCAGCACCATTGTCATCAAGCTGATTGCCGCCGCACGTCGTATGCTCAACAACCTTGAGCAGTGTGCATTGTTCGCAGCCGCTGCACAAGCTGCCATCGCGCTTGTCGTGCTGATTGCCGCAGCATGTGGTCTTCCAAACCCCCTTTCGCCCGCCAGTGTATTGTGGGTGGCTTGGATCCAAGCCCCGTTGCTGGCCCTTCCTCTGCTTACTTCCCCCGCAGAGGCCGCGCTCATGACGGAAAACCGTACCCCCGGCAAAAACTCCTACGTTTTGGCTGTAAACGAAGCGCGTGGGCAAGTGCAAGCTGCAAACTTGACGGAGGGCGGACCCGCGGCAGAGGTTGAAGCAGCAGCGCAGGCCCGGGCGGAAGCCGCGGCGCGAGCGGGCATGTCGCAAGATTTGGACCATCACAACCAGCAGACACAGGTGCCTTCCGCAACAACTGGCGCTGACGATGCTGGCGTTGATGCCATCATGTCGCAGAGCGGTGGTGTTGCGGTATCGACTCTTGATCGCGTTGACGACGGTGGTATGGGAGTCAGTGCCGGTGCCCATGCCGGTGAGGGTGCCGGTATTACCGTCGGTTTTGGTGATCACGTCAGCGCTGGTACAGGCGCCGGTGCTGGTGCAAGTACTGGCGGCGCGGGCGCCGGTGCTGGTGAAAGTACCAGTGGTGGGGGTGCACATGATGGTGGCCCCGGTGGCAGCATAGTATCCGAGAAAACAAGGCAAGGCGCGGACGCAGATGGCGGCGGGTTGACGGCTGCCGCAGGTTCCATGGGGTCCTTGGTGTTGGCGCCTGGTGCAAGCGCTGCCAGCCATGGAGGTCGTCGGGGCAGTCACCCGTTACCTGGCACCCGCCGAGGCTCTGATTTGAGTGAGGTTCCATACGTGGTGCATGTAGACACAGCCTTCGTGGATACGCCGCACGACACTGGTGGTGGCACGAACACACGCGAAGGGGTCGGCGTTGGCGAAGCTGCTGGCAGTCGGGCCCACGGCGCGGAGGGGGGTGACGACGATGACACGGGCGTCAGTACAGCAGCTGCCTCTGAAGGCACGCCAGCGTTGGGGCCCCTACCTGCACATGCTATGTGGCGTGCGGCTGCGGAGGTTGGCGTGTCAGAATCGTTGGGGGCGTCAGACATTTGGCATGCGACACGAGTGCGTCAATGGACAGGCATGATGCCCCCACCCCCATCGACGTTGTATGCGGTGAACGGGCTCAAAGTTCCTTTGCACCAAGCCCGTACGCGCTCACCGTTGTTGCCACCATCGACAGCGTGGGTCACGCCCACCTTCTTGCATTTCATGTTGCGCATGTTCCCGACGGCTGCTGTGACTGTGGGTTGCTACGCTGCTGTGCTGTACCACAACGACGATTCCAAATACGTTGGAAGGGGCCAGTGGAACGAGCCGCTTGACGATCTCGACGATGTTGCAAAGGCAGTGGCACTCCTTGTTTTTGTATTCAGCATGGTCCCCACCTCTGCGACCATGATGTACCGCACAACGAAGCTGTCAGTGGATGTGCCGACTGCGAATCGGGCGTGGGTGGTTGCTGCCATCGTTTCAATCGTGCTGCAGGTGTGTATTATGTTGTGCTGTGTGTCTACGTAAGCACTTCACACTCTCACGACCGTGCGGGTTGGCTTGAACGCAGGTCCTTCATTTTGTTAGTGCTGCAACAGCTCACCATGGATTGTCGTGGGGATTTGCCCGTGTGCCACGGTACATGTGGGTGGTAGTTTGCCTGTGGCCATGCCTCAGCTTGGGAGCACACTTGCTATCGCGCCAGTGGCACGCCAAAGCATTCGACTACGAGATGCTGGCCCGCCGTTTGAAGTTCAACACGCGGCTTGGCATGTTTTCGCCCCGCTAATCCGTAAGTCAACATAACTATTTCCAAAACACCAGTTTTCACCAGCAGGGTTCCGTCCCGCAGCTGCATCACCAGGTGGGAAACACCGAGCACTGCGCACCTCGCTCATCCCGTGCTTTCCCGACTGTATCAGGCCACCAGCGTTGCTTTGCTTCCTGCTGCACAGTGACGTGCAGCCTTCGCTCTTGTGAGGGCGTGTCTGGCGCAAAACCCGCTGTGTGGTGTTGGGTTCGATAATGGTGCCGCGTGGCACAGTTTTGGCACTGGTGGTCGCGGCCACACTCGTGGCAGCCACAACAGCCAGTGGTGGCTGTGGCTCAGGATGGTTGAAGGATTCAAAGCAAACAGTGTGGGAAGGAAAGCTGCGTGTGCAACAGCAGCTCCCGACGCCATCGCTGAATGTGGCGCTGGAGTTCCTGACATACTTCACCTACACCCGGATTACCATGATCCCCGACTCCCCCGTGTTTTACCAGCTCATCGTCGGACAGAACGTGGAGGACACCGTGACGTGTGAGTGGACGTGCTTCGACGACAAGCCTGTTTCAAACGGCGCTGAGACGCGGATCGACGTGACCCAGGGTTCAGTCGTGTCCGGCAACACACGTCCGTTTGCCACATGCCCGTCCAACCCCGACGACCCGAACATGCAATTGGTGGCCCAGTGCGAGGCCAGCACACGCTTTTCCATGCTCATCAAGCCCTATACCAAGGGAAATAACGGGTCGTGGACGCATTATGTGCAGTTCCTGGGCGCGGATAAGCCAACGCCGCAGCCGTATTTCATCACCTGTGGCACGACTGGGTACGCGGTGCAAGGGTACTTTAGGCCCTACCAACCCCCTCAGATTACATCCGGGTGGTACAAGCGTGGAGGTACATACCTCTTGTTGTTCTTCTTCGCTGTATTTGCGGGCGGCTGGCTGTACCTGTTCGGCTCCGTGAAGTGGAACGAGCTGCCGGACCTGTCGATCGAGAATGAAATGCCCTCTGACTCAGAGTCAGATGAGGATGACAGCGAGGATGACGACGACTCTGCAAGTGACTCAGGATCGGACAGTGATAGCAGTGGGGTGCGTTGGATGTGTACTTGTGCCCAGCCCGTGCGAGCGCTGATCGTGTGTGTTTCCACTGCGAACTTCAGAGCTCTGAGTACGACTCAGAAGCGGATGGCAGCCGCAGCTCGTACTCTGGGTCCTACTCTGTGGGAACACGCTCGCAAGTCACAGCAACGGATGCCTCGTCGATGTATAGTGGCGTTACCGAAACCAAGGTGGGATTTTCGTTTGATGTGTGTTGTGGACTGGACTCGCTTGGTGTCTCTGACCGGCGATGGTCGCTGTTCACTGCTCACACACACACACGGTGCCTTGTTTCAGAGCGCGGCCCCGTCTGTTGGCCGTCCCATGAGTGCCGCTACGACAGATACAGGCTACGCCCCAGCCACTGCAGCGCCAGCATTTGCGTTCCACTGCCCGAACTGTGGAGAAGGCGTACCTGATGCTGCAGCCAGGTTTTGTCGCCATTGTGGGCAACCTGTGCGTGCACCGGGAACGTAGTTCGTTGCCTTGAGAGACTCGTGGAGGGAACCGGGAAGGCTCAACAATATTGAGAGTCGATTGCGAGCCCTCATTTCATCCTCGTTTGTTGTCGTGTGGTTCGGCGATAACAAAATGAAGAATCCACAACACATCACAACAGAAGTTGGCACCATGCGACACACGTCTGCGAGGTGGTGATGTTGCTTGTTCTTGTCACCAGTGTGCGGTAAACTTTGTGCTGGCTTTGCGTTGAGTGGCGCTGCCGGGTGTGCTTGTCGTGCACTGAGTGGTCCCACAGGTTGACGAAGACACATGGCACAGCTTGCCAGGGCGCTAAAGGGTGGTGGAGGGATTATTGGTTTTCATCGCGACGCATTCAACAAGCACAGTGCCTTTTCCTATCCTAGTAGGGTCAGCAACGCCGCCCTTAAGGACCATGCAGCACTGCTAGCCTCATCATGTCATCAACGCTATTGCGAAACGTCACAACACCAAACAAACTCAGCGCGACCGGTACTGTGAGAAGTTCAAAGTTCACGCAAAGCCTTGGTCACAGTAGTTCTCGATCATCTTGTCCGCGTTCGCTTGCGCAGACTCGACCTGGTCTGATCCACCCAGTGCCAACAATGCATCTACTAGGGACTGTTTGTGGAACTCCATCACGCCCAACGCCTCCAACGCATCATCCAACGCCATACCAAGGTCGTCTTCATCCTCCTCACCCTCAACGACCGCTGCTCCAGCGCCAGAAAGGGTCTGTGTGCATCCATCACAACGTTCCGGAGTCTCGGTCTGCATGATGGGCGAAGCCTGGGGCAACGGCTCACGAGGTGGGGCCCCACCCATATTGGCAACAGTGGTCTGACTCTGTTGCTGTTGTTCCAAAGCTTCCAGTTGTCGCAGGGTGTGCGCCTCCTTCGCCTTGGCTGCATCAACTTGTGCACGCAGCGTTCCCACTTGACCACGCGTCGCACGGAGCTCTTCCGCTTGCTCCTGCGCGTGTGTCTCCAGCTCGGCCACGCGCTGCTCCAGCGCTTTCTCGCGTGCCGAAACATCCGCTCCTTGCGACTCTTCCGCCTCCTCTGGATGTGTCTCTGGCTGTGCCGGCGCTTCAGCTTCTGCCTTTGCCTGTGTCTGCGCTTCTGCTTGTGCAGCCGCAAGCTGCGCACGGAGCGACTCCACTTCCTCCGCCAGCTCGACCACATGAGCCTCTGCGTCCAACAGTCCCTGCTCTGCCGCAGAACTCGATGCCCGAGCGTCCATCACTTCGGCCACCGCCTCCTCGTGCTTGGCTTGCCACGCTTGTGCCTCCCCAAGGGCGTCCTCAGCAGCCCGCGCCAGTTCGTCGTTCTTGGCGGTGAGCACACGAAGTGCCTCCCCCGCGTCAGCAACAGAAGCAGCAGCAGCAGCAGAAGCAGCAGCAGAAGCAGAAGCGTCGCCAGTGCTTGCCCCAGCGCTGGTGCCGTCATCAACGCCGGCGCCGCCACTGCTGTTGCCCCCGCCAGTCGCGTCGTCATGGCGATCTTCGGGATGGCCTTCACTGTGTGACGAGGTGGACATGGTGGTATCAGCGGTCGCCTGGAGGGCGGTATCACGCTCCTTGATGGCGGCATCCAACAAACCCTGGAGGCGGGTAGCATCCGCGTCCGCGCTCGCGGCCTGTGCCTTGAGGTCATCGAGTTCCTGTGACAGCTCGCCAACTCTTCGCTGGGCGCGCTCTGCCTTGACTTCCAAGCCATCTGCCCGCGCTTCGGCAAACTCCGTGGCTGCCTCGGCCTCGTCGCGTCGTGCATCCGCCTAGTAAACAGAGAATGGAACAACAAGGTAG
>Ga0213833_1001015_pt1 | contig 21893 bp, 13 predicted proteins | sample SWATP21_FD_160575 | JGI IMG/M metagenome (GOLD analysis project Ga0213833, IMG submission 160575) | Coastal seawater microbial communities from Marineland, Florida, United States - SWA TP2 #1 | ecosystem: Environmental > Aquatic > Marine > Coastal | place: USA: Florida | collected 2016-08-14 | reverse complement strand
GTCGTGCGTACTGGTGTGGATGAACCAAATGTCGAACAGCAGCTGTCGGCGCATCGCACGTGAGTTTCGATCATGGAGCCACGTTCAGTCTGCTGCGAGTTCATTCTCACTCGCACAGGAGTTGTGGACTGTAAAAGCAACGTTCAAACGCACGCTCTGCAGGTTGTTAGCTTTCTCAAACTGTGCAGTCACTGCAGCGCCCTTCGCTCTCGCCATTTTGCACCTCAACCCAGCAGTGCCATCAACGCGGTTTCTTCATTCCCACTCGAGTCAACCAATGCTTTACGACATGCCTCAGGCGGGAACCCCATCGCCGCCAGCTTCTCCACTTTCTCGTCCAACCCCTCCTCCTTGCGCGGAGCGGCATACGTTTCGGTCCAGAACTTGGCAGTCTTCTTCCACGTTTCGTGGTGGTCCAGGTACTGACGAGCGACTTCGGCGTCCTGGTGCGCACACCAAAAAAAAGAAGCCCGAGCACAAAAACACACAGACATGGCAACCGGCACAATCATGAGAAGGCGAGATACATCGTTGGGGTGGGATGGTGCACGCACCTGTGGATCAGAGGGCTCGGGGGTGGACAAGAGGGCCTGAAGAGACACTAAAGCGGTTTTGATTGTTAGTGCTGGACTCCATTGGTCCTTGAGAATGTCTAAGCAAATGGCACCGGTTTGGCTGCTGATGTTTGGATGCCAGATCCGAGTCGTGAACTTCATTTTCAGCGGCTCGAAGGGGTATCTGGAACCACGTGTCAGCAGGCAATCCAACCTTGCATGCCCAGAAAACGTACGTGGGTGGCACATGAATGTCCACTGTGAACACACCCCCCTCGTATGGGGTTCCAACAGGTCCCTTCAGCGTCCCCGTCAAGTGCGACAGACTGCCGTCCACCGACACTGCTGTAATACCACTGGTTTCGACGTCTTTGCTGCACTCTGCCAACTCCTTGCGAATCCGGGTGACGTTCATACCACCAGCCGCCATGATGCACCACTACACAATGAGGCACCAACACAAAACGCCGTCACACCAACAGGCTCAGGGAACAGCCACAAGGAACGACGCCGGGATTGTTCTCGGCAACACACCCCTGTGCGTGCTGCGTTTGTGATGAATACACGCATGTGCTAGTGTTTTCCCTTTCCGAGTTGAGCCCGCGAAAGCACACTTTGGTTGCCGCTGCTAGTGCTTCGAAAAGGTGCAAAGGATGGAGAGTACGTTGGTGTTGATGTGGTGGATGGCTTGAGTGCTTGTTAACACTACCCTTGCCTACTCTTGGTCGGTCGCAGATCCACACCGGGAGCAGCAAGGGGTGAGTTTTCGTGGCAACAACGCGCACATGTCTTCCTCGCTCACGCTGTTGCTTGCAGATCCTGGTGCAGAGAATCAGCCGCTCGGTTGCGCGTTTGACTTCATCATTGAATGAGCTTAATGCTGAGTTGGAGGTGTGTGTGGAAGGTGGTGAGTGTCGCCCAAACCAGTCTCAGGTGTGATGCTTGCACCGTGCGTCGCTGCACACACGTCAGGGGTTGTCAAAGATAGAAGCGGAAGTAGACTTTGTCCATCAAGTCTGGTCTGGTTATGTGTCCAACGTGCAAGTAGCTTCGCAAGCTGAGGGCAGTGTAGAGGGGAGGAAGTGAGGGTCTACGGTCCCAGTGCTTGCGTTTCGTATATTTCTCCGTCAACACACTCAGTGTGAAAAGCACACATCCAGCCATCGTGGAAACAATGACCCCCTCGTTCATCAGCGTTGGCGCTTCGTGCGGTGTGTGCAGCCGCAAGAACATGCGACTGCTGGGCGTGTGCAATGTTTGCGACAAGGTGGGTTGCCACGGTCCACGGAGCATGACATCCATGCACGAATGAATTCGATCGCTAACAAAGACAAGTCGCTGGGTGAATGATCGACGAAAGCACCCACCACAAAAGCCCGAGGCTACATGCGAGTCTGAGCTGGTCGACCTGCGCGAGGCACTTGCTGCGGAGCCGCGCCTTGCTGTCGCACAGGCCCAGCGGATCTCACAACACGACGGCCTGCCGCTACCGCACCCGCCGGAGCACGCAACGGCTGCACAGGCCGCGCTTGTGGCGCGACACCTGGAACCATGCGCATTGGACGCCCCTGCTGCTGCTGCTGCAGTTGTCGTTGTTGCTGCTGCTGCTGGGGATACATTGGGTTGGAACCAGTGAATGGTACCTGTTGCTGCTGCTGCTGACCTGGCGGTCGCGCGGGATGTGCATGGCCCTGTCCGTGGGCTCTTCGATCGAACTCGCGCAGGTGGCGTTCGCTGGCGTTAGTCTTTTTGTACCGTGTCATTAACGTGGCTCGATAGTACTTGGGGTAGACAGCAAGGAACGTCATGATGAGGCAGAGGCCAATCGTTGACAGCAAGAACACGGCCCTGAAACAAGCACAACATGACGATGGTGGCAGGGCAGGCGTGTCAAGCGAGCAAGACCGACACGCCCGGCACAAATGCAGCACAAACTCACCACATCGGCTCGATGCCAACATCCTCCGTTGGGAGCACAACACACTCGCGTTCGCAGTCCCCTCCACAGTCAATGCCTGCCTCGTTGCCGTTCTTCACGCCATCGAAACACGACACCTTCGCCAGGCGGATGCACACAGAAGCGGCTGCGGTGGGGTGGAAGAAGCCGGTTGCACATGTGTCACATGCCTCACCGGTGTACCCCATGCCCCCGTAGCACTCGCAAAACGCGGTGCCATCTGCTTCGTGCAGGCACTTGCCAGCGCCGTTGCACTCCACACCAAACCCGTATGGACACTCTGGCGAAAGCACAGGACCATGGACACAACAGCACACAACACACAGCACCAACAGGACACGACGACAAGGTACGCAAGCGGTCAGATCTGGCCCACACTCGAATCGACACATATAGCTGGCATTTCAGGTTGTTGCACGCACTGGCTGTGAGTGTCTTGCAATCACCGGGGCAGCAGGCAGCAGTCAGGTCATCCGCATCACATTGCTCGCCGTACTCGCAAACGCCATTGCCACACTCCCCATGCGACACGAGTGCTGTGGCGGTCCACACCGTGATGTCACCCGACGTGGCGGTGAGCAACGTGCCAAGCGCGTCAGGGTCCTGCGGGGTGTCAAACTTGGGCAGCACCACTGTCGCATGGGCCACTTCGTTCGCCAACAGCCGCGCGCTGGGGAGGAGCCGACGGCGCGCATAGGTGACAGTGAACCCCTCCACAACGGCACTGATGTTTGGTCGAGACGTGACGTTTGCCACGAAATCCTGCATCATGCCTTGCATGGTGAAGTACGGAATGGAGGCCACCGTCGTGAGGCCAGAGGCCACAATGGAGTTGGGCACCGTGAACTCAAGCTCGTACCGCGGACGGCACGTCGCTCCATGGCCGTTGCACACGCCGCAGCGATCCACAACCCCAGTGCAGCACAGCCCCGCGGCGTCAAGGTCGCCGATGCAGCACGCGCCGGTGGTATCCACGTACTTGGCTGCTCCGTCGCACACGCCACACGCATCCAACACGCCGCTTGTGCAACATGCGCCGGTGCTGTCCAGTGCGGCGTTGGCTCCCTTGCAGCACGTCATGTCGGCGTTTAACACACCCTCGCAGCACACGCCCTTGTCATCCAGCACTCCGTTGCAGCCGAGCTTCACCTGGCAGTACTGACCCAGAAAGTTGGCATCGCAAAGGCACACGTCTTGCGTATTGTGGCAGCTCCCATGCCCCGTGCAGAGGTTGACGGTGGTGTCCTCCTCCTGGCCTTGGCATACAGTGCAGTCCATGCATTGCTGCGACGTGGCAGGCACGGAAGAACACAGGTTGCTGGCTCCCACCACGCCGTCCCGGTCCACGCATGACACGTTCCGGGTACGCGTCCCTGCACAGGTCTTGTCACAGGCCGTCCACTTGGTGATGGAGTTGAAATACACGGAGCACGGTGCCGAGTTACACTCCCTCGAGGTGGCCAGCTTTGTGCCGCCGTCACACGACGCGTCTGCGATGGTGGCGGTGCCGTTGTAGCACCACACATCGCGGGTGCTGCGCGCGTTGTTCCCGCACGTGGCGTTGCAGGCCGTCCACTGTCCCCCGACCCAGTACGCCGCGCCACATGCGTGGCTGTTGCAGGCCTGTGACACAACGTCCCGCGGGCTGCCATCGCAGTTGCTTTCGGCAACGGCACGCCCAAGTGCGTCGACACACACAGCGTTTCGAGACTGCTTACCACCGCCGCATGAGGCGCTGCATTCCCCAAACTCCGAATACATCCACCGGTGCTGTGGACACGCGTGCACGTTGCAGTTCCGGGAGGCTGGGGGTTTCGTGCCCTCATCACACCCGGTACCACTTGATTGGCCATCCGCGTTGACACAAGCGACCGTTCGCGTCTGGGTACCGACGCCACACGCAGCCGAACAAGCACCCCAGGCGGTGTAGGACCAATGCACACCAGCACACGCGATGGAACAGAGCTGTGACATTGCTGGCTTGAGTGAAAAGGCGCACTTGGCAGTGGCGACTTGCACAGACGAGTTGGTGTGTTGGCAAATCAAGGGTTGGGTTTGGGTTCCCCTCCCACACCCCATGTCTGCATCGATTGGAGAGCACGTCCCAAAACCCTGCCCCACCCACTTGTACTCACGCCGCAGGTCAAACCCGCTGGTGGTGGTGCTCACTGCGACCGCCTCAGGCGTCGTCGTGTAGAACACGAGCTTCATTGTAGCGCCGGAGAGCTCGCCAGAGACCTGGGAGAAGTCCACAGCAATCGTGGTGGATGTGGTGGATGGCTGCAGGTCCATTCGCACCGGTAGTGTCACCCCAGCGGCGTCCTCCACAAAGATAGCGCCGGACACCCCAGATGGCGGAAATCCTTTGTTGGAGTACGTAAGGGTGTTGGCAGCGCCGTTGGTCAACGTGTACGGCGGCACGAGCGGTTCAAGGTAGCTGACCGGGGCGATCGCGTACTCCACCTCCGGATGATACACGGTGGCCAAAGCAGAGGAAGTGCCGTCAGTATCCGTGACATTGAGCTGGAACACATACGTTCCACCAACAGACAGGGTAACCAGCGTGGACTGCGCTGTCTTGGAGACGATGGTGGGCGTAGAAGGGGATGAAATGACAATCCACAAATATGACAATGAGCCGGAACCAGTGGAATCCGCGGCACTCAGCGTGAACGACGTCCCCGACACGATACGTTCGCTGGCGCCCACATCTGCCACAGGAACAGCACAAACTGAACCCACGAGCAAGGCTATGGCAGCCAGACAGGCAAGACCGAGAGGCCGCATCGTGTGAGCCTCGGTATGGGATGCTCGGGCACTCGAAACCGGATCGATCGCCCTTGTCAGAGTAACAAAACTCGCAGACAATGCAGCAACCGCATTCAAAAGTAGCAATGTGTACTTCATCACGGACACTCACAACGGAATTCGATTGCGCAATGCATCAGCCTGTCTGAGGGCCTTGCTTGCACCCGCGTGCGGCCATGATGCTTCACCCACGCAACGCACTGTGAGATCCGTGGATCCTTTATCAGCTGTAGGTGCCTAGCTGCGGAAGCCGCAGGCTGGAGCCCACACTCGTGGGGAAATGAGCGCCCCCAAATCTGGCCTGGCAGCATTCGATGCGCCTGTCGATCGACGGGAAGAGTGGGGCTGGGTGTTTGAGTCCCTGCATTTGGCGGTGCAGCAAGCCGAGGGTGCCCCCGGTCCCAAGCTCAACGTCCCGGATACGGTATTGTTTGAGCGCGGGCAGCCAGTCAAATGGATTGGCACCGACGCCAATGGGTGCGTCATGAACAAGTACTTCCCCCGCATGAACCCGACGGAAGACAGCGCCAGCGTGGTGCAGCACCGGATGCGTGCTATCCGTTTTGCCTTCATGGAGTTTCATAAGTTTCCTGAAGACCCACGCGCACGTGCGACGTCTCCTTTGTGCACGGTGCGTTGCGGCTTGGTCTGTGTGTGTTGTGTTGTGTGCCCGAGTGATGCGCCATCGGCTGAGGTCGGTGCGTCTGCAGGTGTTCTACTTGGACGGCAAGCGACAGGTGCTGGATGTGGAGACATTCGACCAGCTCTCCGCACACGCGCTGTGGCTGGTGCAAGTGCTTGCCATGCAGGCCTACGTCATCACCGAGGTGCACCACTCCGTCCACTACACCAAGGCGCGAGGGGTGCAGGTGGCTGAGCACACCGGACCAGGGCTGGAGCCTGTCATGAACAAGATCGTGAAGGTGTTGGAAGACACCTTCACCACCGACTTGTTCCACGCCAAAGAAGTGTACGGCCTTCCCCGGGTGCGGCCGCGCGTGAACGTCCTGCAGTGCCGGGCGGTGATGAAGCGTGACGTCAACGGTATCCTCTGGTTCATGCACTTTGAGGAAATGGTCACACGCCGCACAGAGCACGAGAAACCTGTTTTCCGTCGTGACAAACCTGCGGAACAGTGGGCGGATGCGGAAGTGCGCCGTGCTGCCGACGAAGCGGAGCACGAGCTGCGCACGCTGCTGCAGCATGGGTTGGAGCGAGGCATCTCCCTCCGCCAGGCGTTCGAGCACTTTGACGTGGCCGGTGTCGGCATGATCCATCCCAACGACTTCGCTACTGGCCTCAAGTTGTTGAGCATTGACCTTCACCCCGCCGCTGCCAAGGAGCTGGCCAGCCGCCTGCCCGTGAACCGGGTGTCGCTCATCGGGCCGGAGCAGTTTGTGATTTGGTGTGAAACCGGCGAACACGCCATTCGCGACGCGCCCAATGCGCGACCACCGACGCACTCTCGTCGCAAGAAAGCGCTGCGACGGTCGCGGCAGTCCCGGTCCGCCGGGTCCAGCGCCACCCCCGCGGCGGTGAAGCGTGACCGGGGTGGGTCGTTTGGCGGGTTGGACGACACAGGCAAAGCAGGTACGGAGTCGCAGCAGCGTGTGGCGCACGGACGACATCTGTGGGGTGTGCACCTTGCACCGCGCCAATGACGTGGACGTGTGGTGCGTGCGTGGGTTGTGGTTTTCTTCTTTGTTTGTTTTGGCTTGTTTGTTTTTTTCGTTTTTCTCTTTCAGGTTCACACAGCGGCTCCCTCGGCAACGTGCGGCAGCTGGCACGACTGGAGACGGAGGGCCCGGGCGACACCACTCCAGTGGACACGATGCCTGTGCGCCACTTTGGCAAGGCTGTGTGGGTGGGAGAAGATGCCGATGGGCTTGGTGGGACCACTGGTAATGCTGCAGGTGACGGTGCCGCAGCCGGGACCACGCCTGGCGCGTCTGCGTCCACGACAAAGAAGGGAGCGCTCCGCCTTGGAAAGCCCCGCGCCCAGCACTCGGCACGACGCGAAGCACAACAGAAGCGACGGCGGCGTCGTGGCAAGCCGTTGTCGTTGAAGAAGGCGCGGAGAAAGCTAAAAGGCATCCCCGCGGGCTTTGTGGGGTTCCGCGACACATGGTTTTCCGGACAGGGGTCGTTGCTGGATTTTGAAGAGGACTACAAGATTGACGAGAGTTCATCATCGTGCGTTGGCCGTGCTGCCGTGGCCTCTGTGCCACCCGCGTGGTTCCCCGCGCTCCCAACCAAGTCTACCAAGTTCCTCCTCACGCTGTGTGTTGTTCGTCTTTTGCTGTGTGCCTCGACACACCCTCGTGTGTTTCTCTCGCTGTGTTGGCACGGCACGGCTGCTCAACACCACTCACACCACATCACCCCACCACCCTACCTCTCCACCCGGCGCACACATGGACACACAGTGATGAGGGAGACAACAAGCTGTTGAAGCTCCCCAAGTGGGCTCGACCCTCCACCCGCAAAGCCCTTGAGGTTGTGCGCGCGGCGGAGCGACGGAAGGCGGAGGCGGAGGGCGATGCCAACGGTGCCGCAAACCAACGGCGGCGGCGCGCTGCTCGCTCACGCCACGCCCGCTCCACACCATCCCTGGCACTTGGCACCACCAACAACGGCGGCGGCCTGGGCGCAAGTTCGCGGTCGTTGCTGTCCACCCATGGCGGTGGCGGTGGCGGTGGCGGTGGTGTGGAGGGTGGCACGGCAGCGGAGTTGGTGGTGGAGAGCAAGGAGGAGAAGGGCGTGCCGCCGCCGCCCTCGTCCCCCATCCGCCCGCCCGCCAAGCTCGGGCGCACCGGCAGCGTGCGGTTCCAAGACGAAGAAGACGCACGGCTGCAGGCCGGTGGTGAGGGTGCGCGTGGTGTGGAGGAGGGTGCGGGTGCGGGTGCGGGTGCGGGTGAGGGCGCACACGGTGCTGGTGTTGGCACCGGGCGATCCAAGACACCCACACTGCGCGGGGGTCGGGGCACCTCCGCCACTCCCACGACGAGCACGAGCACGAGGGGTGCCTTTGCGGCGGCGGCGCCGGCGGCGCCGGCGGCACCGTCGTCGCCGTCGTGGTCCCGAAGCCGTGAGCCGCGGGTGGTCGGCGGCACCGGTCGGCCCGTGTCTCGTTCGTCCCTGCGGTCCCCACCGGTCTCCGCCGGCGCCATCAAGTTCGACTTTGCGGGCCTCACGACGCGCAGTGGCGTGTCCGGGGCCAGCTTCACCGCCCGCAGCCAGGTGCTGCTGGACGACGACCCCAGCATCGAGACCACACCCCGGGGTGGCCGCGTGGTGTGGGTCAGTGGCAACGCTGCCATCACCTACCGTGTGCAAACCGGCCCGCCGCTGCCGCTGCCGGCGCACCATCGGCCGAAAACGCCGGTGCCGGGCACGCTGCTGATGTCACAGGAGGCCACGCCTGGCTACCCGTTCCTCACGGACGATGTGCAGCCCGGCAGCCCCACGCGTGCCACTGGCGGTGCCGGCGACAACACGCGCCGCTCCGGGTTCGGTGTGGACGCCTCCAGCAGTGTGCCCTCATCCCCCACCAACTCCTCGACCCTCGCGCCCCCCGCCACCCCCGCCGTGTTTCCCACCACGCCTGGTTACCCCCAGGGTGGGGGTGGTAGTCGTCGCCGCACGCCGTACCCGTCCAACATCGACGACCTGGGTCGCGTCACCACGCCGGTGGGTGCTGCGGCCGCCACCGCCGCAGCCGCCAAGCGCGGCCTGCAAATGGAGGACGTGCTGCGGTTGTACCGCCACGAGCGGCCGGTGGATGTGCTGGTGCTGCCGGGCATGTTCGACTCCCCGGCCGACTTGGCGGAGCTGCTGCACCCGCTGACGCAGGTGTTGAACGGCACCCGGTTCCTGTACCCGTCGTTTCCCGGGCAGCCTGGCACCACGTGGGACAGCGAGCAGGCGCTGACGACGGAGTTTTTGGCGCAGTCCGTGTTGACGTTGATTGACGAGCGGGCCGCGGCGGGGGAGTGGGGTGACACTGGCCTGCAAGACGACGACGGCGACGGCGATGGTGGCGGCGGCGGCGGCGGCGGCGGCGATGCTGCGGCAGCAGTGGTACCCACGACGCAGCGCGACGTATTGCTTGTCGGCTTTGGCCTGGGCGCCAATGTGGCGGCGCGGCTGGCCACACACCACTTCCAGGAGGGCCGCCACAAGCGGCTGGGTCGAGCCCTGCGCGGCCTCGTGTTGTTCAACGCCTTCACCACGGTGGACAAGCCCCTGGACAAGTGCCTGCGCCGCATCCACCGCCTGCACCACCGTGAGGGCAAAACCAACGCCCGCGCCAACAAGCGGCGCAAGCGCGGGCGGCAAAAGTCAAAGAAGAAGCACGGCGGCACCAAGAAGAAAAAGAAGCCCCGGCGCGGCAGCCGTGGGTCGAGCGCGGGCAGTGAGGCCGAGGCCGAGGCGGCCCGAAGTGAGACGCTGCTGCACCTGTCCTCCGTGCTGTTCAGTCCCGCGTACCTGCACAAGATCACCCGCGCGCAGGCCATGGAGGTGTACAAGTACTACCATCGTGACATGGTGGTCGGTCGCCCCGCCGCGGACCTGGGTGTCGCACAGCTCGCCGCCGGCGCGCGCCAAGCCCCGCCGTCGCTGCACGCCGCCCTGGCGGCGCTGCGGGTGCCCGTCATTTTGGTGTGCAGCACGGAGAACACGCTGGTCCTCCCGGCCCACACCCGCCGCATCGAAAAGGCCCGCCGCCGCCACGAAGCCGCGCCGTCCACGCGCGCCACGACGCTGGCGGAGCTGCTGGCGGCGCCGCGGGACGCGCTGCTCACGCACGTGATGTACTTCAAGTCGGGGCACCAGGTCACGCAGGAGCGCCGGGACGTGGTGCCGCAGCTCATCGAGCGCTTCATCGTGGGGCGCATGGACACCGGGGTGCCGCGCCCGCCCCCACCTCCCCCCAAGCCCGCGCCCACGCCCCTCGCCGAGGAGGTGGCAAAGCTGCCGCCCGGCATCTACTGGGGCCCGCCGAAGGAGAAGGTGGTGAAGAAGCAGGCCAAGCGGCCGACGACCATAATGGGGCTGCTGAACGCCGGCTACGGCGGTGCCGTGCACGTCGGCACGGCCAAGGGGCAGGACGTGGAGAAGGTCAAGGCGCAGCTGGAGGAGCGCAACCTCCCCACCACCGGCTCGCCGTACGAGCTCATGAACCGCCTCGAGGCGGCGTTGGAGGCGGAGCAGGCCGCCGCCGCGGCCCGAATCGCGGCGTCCAAGGCCGAGTCGCGTGACAAGGCCGCGGCGGAGCGGGCCAAGCGCGTGGCCGACGCCAAGGCCGCGCGCCACGCGCACCGGCGTGAGATGAACCGCATTCGCAACCAAAGCGAGGCCGAGGTGCTGCGCGCGGCGCAGTTCACGGCGCAGGAGCGGGAGAAGCAGCGGCGGGAGGCGGCGCTGATGGCCAAGGAGGACGAGTGGGTGATGCTGCACCGGCGGTACGTGGCGCAGGTGGCGCGGCAACGCCACGCCGCCAAGACCGCCAAGCGCAACGTGCGGGAGCTGCAGGTGCACCGCATGAACGAGGAGCAGGAGGAGCGGCTGCGGAAGCAGGAGGACGAGCGCGCCGCGTTTCGGGAGGACCGGCGGCGCAAGGCGGAGGAGCTGCGGGAAAAGATCGCGAACGAGAGCGTGGAGCTGCCCGGCGACACGCTGGGGTACGGCCTGGACTCGGAGGACTTTGACGTGCTGGCGGAGGGCGTGGTGCGGCTGCTGGAGGACGTGACGGAGATGCGCATCCGCCAGGACCGCGCCGTGACGCGGTGGCGGCGGTTGGACACGCGGCTGAAGGCGCTCAAGGCCGAGAAGCAGACGCTGGAGACGGAGCTGACCAACATCACCCGCGCCATCTCCGCGTCGATGCGCGAGGCCAACGCCATGCTCAAGTACGGCGGCGGCGAGGACGACATGGACGACGCCGTCATCGAAGCCGCCAAGGCCGAGCAGGAGGAGCTGCGTGAAAAACGCGACGACGTGATCCCCATCCTCGACGCGGTGCGCGCGCACCTCACCCTCTCCCTCGGCGAAATGGACGGCGTCAACCGCAACGTGCAGCGCATCAGTGTCGCCGCGCGGCGCAAGGAGACACAGCTGCAGACCATGCGCATGAAGCTGGGGCGCATGATTGTCGCCCGGCGCCAGCTGAAGCGGCAGCGGCTGGTGGACCAGGAGCGCACCGTCACGGAGGTGGGGGAGACGGAGCTCGCGATCCAGCAGGGACGCCACCGGCTGAAGGAGCTGCGGAAGGAGTACAAGCGCGTGAAGAAGGTCAAGCAGCGGCACTGCACCACCAAGGTGTGGCAGCGCAACGTGACCCAAACCATCAAGACGGCGGAGCTGCGGCGGTTCCTGAAGAAGGACATCAAGGCGCTGGCGAAAACGGTGACGGCCGCCGAAAACAGCCTGGCCGACAAGACGGTGGCGGCGGAGCAGGCGGGCGTGGACGCCGCGAACGCTGAGAAGGCCGTGGCGCGCCTGAAAAAGTACCTCAAGAGCATCGTCGTGATGCAAAAGGAGTGGGAGGAGGCCAACAACCAGAACCTGGAGGAGGGGTCCGCGCGGGAAATCGCGCTGCGGTGGAACCACATGATGGAGCGGCGCCTGGCGGAGGAGGCGCAGGCGGTGGCGGACATCGAGGACCAGGGCGGCATCATCCACGAACTGGGCGTGGAGTTTGCGGACAAGTCCCAGACCCGCGTCACGCCCGAGTCGCGCCCGCGGCTGCTCGTACGCTGGAAGCCCGCCAACGAGCGCACGCCGGAGGAAAAGGCGTGGGTGGCGTGCGACAAGGTCATGTTCCCGCAGTTCTACAAGATGCTGTCGGAGGTGGACGAGCAGTGCTACGCCGAGGACCCGGCGTACCGCCCGCCGTTGAGCAAGGCCGCGCTGCTGCGCCTGTTCCACCTCCCGCGCCCGCACATGAGCGGCATGGGGCTGGTGCGCACCCAACAGGAGCTGGTGTGCTACGACCTCATCCAAACCTACTCCCACGGCACGGGCTGGGAGATGCTGCGGCTGCGCGACCAGCGTTCCGGCGCCACCACCGCGGCCGAGGCTGCCATGGCGCGCGGGTGGGTCGCCCGCATGAAACTGCCGGAGCAACGGAGCCTGGAGGAGGCGGAGTGGGTTGCCATCGACCGCGTGCTGCGCCCGGAGCTGTACGACCACGAACGCAAGCGTGAAGCGGCGGCGGCGGCGCGCCGTGAGCGTGAGCGCAAGGTGCGCGACAACCCCGTGGTGCTCACCACCGGCGGTGGCGCCAACGACGACGACGATGCGGCCAGCGTGCTGAGCGGGCAGGTCACGATGACGGACATTCGCAAGGACGCCAAGGCGCACTTCCGGTTCCTGATGGACCGCAAGAAGGCGGCGCGCCAACGCAAGGCGCTGGCACGTCAACGCCGGCGCGAGGCGCGGCGCCTCATGGCGGACCCCGATCCGCTGAAGTACTGGAAGTGGTTGGGTGGTCGCCGGCGCCTGCTGCGATCGAACAGCGTCACGTCCACCGCCTCTGCCATTTCCCTGTCGCAACTCACGTCACGGTCGCTGCACTCGGTCACCTCGGCGGCGTCGATGCAGTCCGCCTGGTCTGTGGACGACGTGGACGCGGAGCTTGCGCCGGTGTTCACCTGCGAGCTGTCCCAAGCCCAGCTGCGCAGCCTGCTGCGCACGCCGCCGGTCCTGGTGCGCAGCGACCGCAAGCGCCGCATCCTGTTGCTGCTGCGGGCCTACGGCAGCGACGACGGCGCCGCCATCCGTGCCAACGCCGAGAAAACCGTGACGCCGGTGGTGCGGGACGTCCACGCGTTCCCCGACGCGGTGCTGGGCATCCAGGAGGACCTGCGAGAGCGCCAGGAGGTGAGCTTCCTGCGGGAGGTGGCGTTTGGAAGCGTCGCTGCGGCCGCCATGACCGCGGCACAGGGCGTCGTGATGCTGCACTCGGACGGCGTGGAGAACCTGTTGAGCGTGACGGAGCACACGCTCCTGACAGGTCAGACCCACGAGCACGTGTTTGACGTGCCCGTGGGCATCAACCTCACCAACCTCCGCGTCCAAATCACGTTCCGCGGCGACTTTGACGGCCGCGGGTTTGTGGTGGGGCGCCTGGCTGCCGGGCTGTTCCGCCTGCCCCTGGCCGACCCGGCGGTGGTGGCGGAGGCGCACAAGGTCGTGGACCTGGCGATGTTGGCGTCGGGACCGGCCGCGGCGGTGCTGTCGGGTGCCGTGGGCGACGGTGCCCCTGGGTTGTCGCGACCGCGGCGCCAGAACTGGATGACCGGCGGCGCTGTTGGCGGCGATGGCGGCGGGGACGGAGGCGATAGCGATGGCGATGGCGGGGACGGGGACGGAGACAGGGACGACGGGTTGTTCCCCTCCTTTGGTGGCGTGGTGCCTGGCGGTGAGGGGGTGGTCACGCAGCTGCTCAAGCTCCCGGGCCTGCCCGGGTACACGCCGGACGACGCGCCGGGCGCGGGTGCCGGGGCGTCACAGATGAGTGTCCGCGCGCCGCCGCCCGACCTGAGCATCCCCAGGGACATGGTCGCGGCGCTGCGGCGCGTGCCGATGGGCTACCCCGTCGTGCCGGAGTGTGTGATGAACACGGACAAGCAGATGGGGCGACTGGTGTTTCGCCACGAGCCGCTGCACCTGCCTGTCCTGCCGGGGCGGTACTCTCTCCAAGTCACGGCCCTTGCGCGCACGCACTACAGCATCGCTGTGGTGGGTCAGCGGGTGTACACGGCGGAGCAGGCGATTGAAGCCGCGGTGAAGAACGCCATCCATGCCAAGGCGCGCATTCCAGAGTGCCGTGTGGAACTCGAAGACCTGAACTTTGCGCTGCGGCTTGGAAAGTGGAAGTGCGTCTCGGGTGTGGTGTTGGACCGCGTGTTGCTTTGCTGCTTGTTGCTTGTGCTTTCTGTTGTGTGCGTGTGGGTCGTTCTTTGGTTGTGGTGTTGGCACGACACGACACATGTGTTGGTGGTTTTGGCGTGCGATGCGGCGCGAGTGTCTGTCTGTATGTATGTATGTCTGTTTGTATGTCTGTTTGTATGTCTGTTTGTATGTCTGCCTGTCTGTCTGCTCGAGAGTGGTCGTCCCTTGCGGTTGACCAAAGGGTTGCTGTGACACCCCGCCCCCACCTCAGGTACCGACTGGTGCAGGACCTGATCGCCACAACGGAGGCACACATGAAGGCCACAGACCACGTGCTGAAGCGCCTACGGAAGGCCCTGGAAAAGGGTGAAGTGGTGCGCAAAGACTTGGGGCCGCTGGGAAGTGACACGTCCAGCAGTGAGGAAGAGGCCACGGACTCGGATGAGGAGACGGACTCGGATGAGGAAACGGACTCGGACGAAACGACGGAGACAGAGACAGAGACGGACAGCAGTGACTACACCACGAGTGAGGAAGAGACGGACAGTGAAGACGAAGAGACGGAACAAGATCGGTTGAAGCGCCGTGCACGGCGTAAGATCGAAGTCACTGAACGCGTGCACCACCGCATCACGGAACGCATTGCAAAGCTGGAAGAGGACTATGCTGGCATCGTGTCGTCCCTGCGGACACGCAAGCAGGAGTTGCAAGATGTTCAAGAGGGTCTGAACGAAATGATGAAGAACAAAAAGCTTCGTGAGGCGGAAATTGAGGAACTGGAGTTGACCATGAGCAAGTGCGTGTGCTCCCCTCGCTGTTGTGTTGGCACACACTGCACCGACACACGTTCGCACGCCACAACGCGCGTTCATCTTCGCGCCGCACTCACATCGACATCGTGGTGGATGTGTGGCTTGGCTTTGTCTTGGCTTGGTTGGTTTGTTGGTTGGTTGGTTGGTTGGTTGGTCACAGGTTCAAACGCGAGATCCCCAAGGTAGTGACCGCGCTTCGCGGGGAGTCGGACGAGGAGCTGCGCAAGCGCAAGAAGGCGGCCATTTTGGCCAAGCACGGCATCAGCCACAAGGACCTGCGGGCGCGGCTGGTTACGTCCCTTGCGGGGGAGCAGATGACCCAAGAGGAGTTGGACATCAACCGGTTTGGCCCGCGTGTGGTGGCGTGGCTGGAGGAGCAAGCCAAGGCAGGGCTGTTCTCTGGGTCTGCCAACACGCCCGCAGAGAAGGTTCGTCGCAAGGTGTTGGAGGATTTGACCAAGGAGGAGCGTGAGTGGATGGCCATGGACCGTGTGCTGCACCCGGACCGCTACCGTGATGGCGACGACGACTACGCTGACGCGATGGACAAGGAAACCGCCAACATGTTGGCGCTGGCGGACGCGGAAGAAATGGGCGTGAAGGCCGGCGCGGTGCACGTCGACGAAGCCAACGCCGGCGGCAAAGTGGGGTCTGTCCGCGGTCTGGACACGTCGCGCGCCAATTCCATGGTCAGCGGCGTCAGCCGACCTCCTTCGGTGGTCGCCGGTACCACCACCACCAACAAGGTCACAGGACTGCCCGGCTCTGCGTCTCGCCCCACGCAAGTGTCGGTGGCAGAGGAGGTGTTGGGTGCCGCGGGTGTGGAGGGTTCGTCGGCGGGTAAGTCCAGACGTGCGGTGGCTGCGGGCATGCCGGGGTCCAAGGAGGCAAAGGCGCGGGTGGGCAAGACCAAGTACGACAAGTACCTGCCGAACTGCACGTACACCAAGGAGGAGCTCACGCGCATCAAGGAATCCCCCATCATGGACCTGACGGCAGAGGAAATCCCGGTGAAGAAGCTGTTCTCCAAGTTCCACGAGCGCGCTCCGCACTCCGAGTTCGACTACGACCCCTGGGCCGAGTCGGGTACGGACGATGAGGGCGACCCGAACACCGTCGTGAAGCCCGGTATGCCGATGCGGCGGGAGTTTGGCGACAGACCGCTGGCGCCGGGCACCACGGTGAAGGACTTGATGCTGAAGCGCAAGGAGCGGTTGGCGAAGCAGCGGGAGCTTGCGTCTTCCAAGAAGCAGGGCATCATCAACTTCAAGACGGAGGGCACCGTGATTTCGCGAGACGTGGACAAGCGGTGCAAGCAGATCCTGGCGGAGTTGGACCGGGCGTACGCCAGCAAGAAGAAGTTCATGGACTCCGCGATCCTGCACAACACCCAACAGCGCTTCCCCGTCACGGTGCTGCGCACTGAACTGGAGCGCGAGCTTGACCGCCTGCTGTTGGGACAGGTGTTTGAGCGGGAGCACATCTACCGTGACGACTACAACACCAAGATCCTCAAGCTGCGGCACCACCTCAAGGACGAAACGGCGGCGGAGGAGGAGGAACGCAAGGCGCGGGAAGAGGCACGCCGACAGTTCCTCGCCGATCGCGCCGCCGTGGCCATCACCACCACCAAGACGTACGGTCCCAAGGCCAAGGCCACGGTGCGGCGTGCCCAAATGGCGGCGGCCGCAGCGCGCGCGGCGCGTGCCTTTGGTGACGAAGACCACGACAGTGAGGACGAAGACCACGGCGACCCGGTGCGGCTGCTGGGAGAGGTGATCAAGTGGGGCGCCACGCGCAAGCCCCTGTCGGGCCAGCAGCTCGGCAAAACCACCGTCGCCAACTCCAACGGCGTCGGCGCCAAGCGCCGCCGTGAGGCACTGGCACGGGCCAAGATGAAGGAGGCGCGGCAGTTGGGTCCCGGCGGCTGCTTGGCGTGCCAAACCGCGCCGTGCCAGTGGAAACCGTCGATCGACGTCGCCAAGGAGTCGCACCGCAAGCGCATCGTGGAGCGCGAACTGGACCGCATCGAGCGGCTGCCGGAGGGCACGGTGTTCTTGGTCACCGAGGTGCCGCTGTCGGTGCAGCGCGGCGGCGCCAACCGGCTGCCGGTGCAGGACTTCAAGGACGAGCTGTTGAGTGAGTTGGAGGTGCTGCAGCGCCGCCTGCGGCTGCACGAGGTGGACGAGGAGCTGCACCGTGCGTACGCCAGCCATGCGGACCACTTGGAAACCGTGGTGCTCCACGGGTACCAACAGATGAGCTGGCGCAAGGACGCCATCGTGGCGTTGGAGCGCGAAACGACGCGACACCTGGCGCGCAACGTGGCGGTGGAGATTGTTGACGACATCCTGGACTGGATGCTGGAGGGCTGGCACTTTGGGGAGCGCCAAAGCGAGCTGCCGTTGGCCGGGTTTGTGCCCAGCATCCGCAACGACCGGCCGCTCCGCCCCGCCGAGTCCCGCAGCCAAGCCGCCAAGGAGCTGGCGGCCACGGGCAAGGCCATCGACTTCGACGAGCAGTTCCAGGAGGGCAAGCTGCCGCGCGTGTACGCCGAGGACAAGTGGGCACCGGTGGGTGTCAAGGCCCGCCAGCGTGCGTTTGTCACCAAGGCCGTGAAGGCCGGCAGCGAGGTGGAGGCGAACATGAACGAAACGGAGCGCACGCTCAAGTTTGGCCTCTTCATGCTCGCCCTCATGTACTTCCGTAGCATGAACCAGCTGCGCGAGCAGCGCGATCTGTGGTCTGGCGACCGCCAGGCCGCCAAGGTGGGCGGCCGCGGCGGCAAGGCCACCACGGCGGAACGCGCCCGCATGGAGGAAGCCGAACGCAATCGTGGCAAGCGCCAACGCGCCATCAAGCGCGCGTTTGCCAAGGCCGACGCTGCGCTTTCTCGCAAGGCGCGACTGGCGGCGGAAGAGCGCGCCAAGGCACGACGGAAGCTGCACCAAACCGTGCGGCGACGCGCGTTGGAGGAGGAGGGTGCGTCCAAAATCCAGTCCGCGTACCGTGGCCACCTGGCGCGCATCGCGGTGCGCAAGTGGGCCATCAAGAAGCGCGAGCTGGACGCCATTCGGGCGCTGCGTTTGGCCGGCGCCATCAACATCCAACGCGTGTGGCGCGGGTACGTCGGCAGGCTGGTGGTGGCGGACAAGCAGAAGGAGATGGCGGCGTTCATCCGCATGATCCGGGAGCAGGAGGAGCAGGAGTTGCAGGAGGACTTCTACGCCACCAACACGCTGGAGCGGTGGAAGCGGGACTGGCGCCGCTGGCGTGGGAAGGAGAAGGTGTTCGACGATCCGGAGAAGGCGTTCGCGGAGGCTAAGTACGAGCGGGACAGCGAAAACTCCGAGGAGGGCGGAGGCAGCGACTCGGACGAGCAGGAAACGGATTCGGATCGTGAGTCTGGTGATGAGGGGGCGGGTGGCAGCGACGCTGGTGAAGGGAGTGATGCCGGTGGAGGTGAGGGAGGTAGTGATGCGGGTGACAGTGGGGAGCACGATGATGCTGCGTCTGGTGCCAGTGGAGAAGGGGACGAGGAGGATGAAGAAGATGCGAAGGGCAGTGACGACCCGGATGGAGAGGAAGAGAACAAGGGGGTCGAGGGGGGGGTTGATGACGCATCTGAGGCCAGTGGTAGTGCTGGTGAGGACAGTGATCATGAAGATGATGACGATGATGGTGATGACGATGATGATGGTGATGACGACGATGATGACGAAGATGAGGATGGGGATGAGGATGAGGATGATGATGGTGATGGTGATGGTGACAGTTCAGATGATGGCAGTGAAGACGGGAAGAAGTAGACACAGCGGTTGTTATGTGCCCCTTTCGTTCTTGTGCGTTGCACTGAACGTATTTGTTTCGTTGAGATTTTGTTTGTGCGTGCTGCTGTCTCCGTGTGGACTGCAACAACTACCGTATGGATACATGTCATCGTAGTGCTGCCGCGGAAGTCAATGTGTGCTTGTCGGGGCGCAGCAGCATGTTCAGTGTTACCCAGCCCCTTCCCTGAGTTCCAGTTGGGTCCGTCAAGCTCAACGATATGGTCTGTGCCATGTGCACGGGTCATGTCATCGACAAAGCAAGCGCCACCAACACCGCACTAGCACCACGCCACAACCGACATGCTCCCTACCTGGACTGTTGCCGGCTTCATGTGCATGACTTCAACCATCGCCATTCCAACAAAGGCGTTGCGATGGGACCTGCGAGGGCTGGTGTGTATGTCCACATGGGAGTCGGCGTCGGTGCTTGTCTCCAAACGCTCCCACACTTCAACCCACGCCACCTGGCGCCGCGGCCCTGTTCTGTCTCCATCCACACGCACAGCTACCCTCCCTTCCCCAGCGTCCCAGTGCGCATCACTACCTCCTCCTGACGCCACTGTCGTCATGACCACGGATGCCATGCGCTTGCTTTCTGCGCGTGTCAGGGACCGTGTAGTGACGCTGTTGGCGGCAGCAGTCGATCCCCCAGCACCTGCTCCGGCACCTGCTCCGGCACCTGCTCCGGCACCTGCTCCGGCACCTGCTCCGGCACCTGCTCCGGCACCTGCTTTGGCACCTGCTCCAACTTCCGCTGCACGCAAACCTGAGCCCGAGTTCGAGCTCAAACCCAAACCCAAACCCAAACCCGGACTGCTTGCCGCACCAGCGCCACCACCAGAAGATGACGACGCGTCAGCACGTCGAAGCCCACGGGTGGAGGAGCCTGGTGTCGTGTTTGCGGCCGCCATGGCTTCCGCAAGGTCCGGCCCCACTGGCGCCCTCCCAGACGCGACATGACGCGCGAAGGCCGTGGCCGTGTCAACATGGCGCATCGCGGCACCAGCATCATGTGAGGTGGCGGAGGGAACCTCGCGTGGCGCGGGTTCCATGGCAAGGACAATGAACGGCTGCATGCTTGCACCCGACGCGCCTGCTCGGACTTCCGTCCCCCGCAGGCGCTGTGCGGACACCGGTCTGGCGTGCAGCAACCCATGGATTTCGACCACGGGTGGTGGTCCGCGGGTCCCATGTTTGGGGGTGGCGGGATCGCGTGACAGAAAGCTGCTGTTGTGGTTGTTCCTGCTGTTGCTGCCGCTGCTCGTGGCGGAGGTGCCACCAACAGCGGGTGACAACGCACCAGCAGGGACGACACCGTGTGTGGTCGCATGCAGCACTGCCTTGGTTCCTTCTTCCGCGTCTTCACGCTCTATTTCCACCAGCGCCGCCACTTCCGCTTTGACCCCGAAAAACTCCAACAACGTGTCCACTGACACATCAGAGACGCCTGCGTGTTCCACCGCCGTAACCACTAAGCGTTGGAAGGCCGGGAACGGCAAGCGAGGCTCCTTGTCCGCGTTGTCGTGCCCGTCCACTCCCGTCGGTGCCTGGGTGGGTTCGGTGGGCTCCAACTCGGGCGTGGGCGTGGGTGTGGGGGTTCTGGCGCCCGCAAAACTGAACGTCGTTTGTTCTTTCATCCACTTGGGCGCACGTCGGCGGCGGGTGGCGAGGGTCTGTGCCTGCGTTTCCCGCTTCATGCGCTGCAACTCCTCCACCGCAAACTGGGCGAAGGTTTCCATGGCAAACACTTCGAACTTGTGCAACACGGACACCCGCAGCTGCAAGCCGCCAGGTGTCATCAATGCGCGGGCGCCGGGAACAAACCAACGGGCGAGGCATACCACGGTGGTCATCACCAGCATGACCATTTCCGGTTCGCACAGGGCCCCTGTGCCACTCAAGTCGTACAAACCGAACAGAAAACGCAGCTTGTTCTCCAACGACACGTCGCATATGGTCCCGATTGACACCATCACGTCCAACGCCGAGGCTCTGTTGACGTGGGGGTGTGAACAACAAACATGTGGTAGGCTACAAGTCGCACGCTGCTGTAAACACGTACCGAGAACCAGTACCAGCGAGTCGATTCCACAGCATGTCGACAATGTGCATGCGCTTCCGGCGTGATACACGTTGGATGCTGCCGCAGGCTTGGAGCCAGTCGTCTAAACCGTCTCTGGAAACAGAGAGCTCCAAGTTTTCTGCTGTCCAGCGCTCTTTCAGTTGCATCAAGTCTTCATGTGTCCCTGGGAGGCACAAACGTTACAACTCCCACAGTGCAAGTTCGACTGGGATGGAATGGAGCAAACACACGCCGCGGCAGTGGGCGAGGCCTTGCGACGTACACAATGAGAATGTGTCCAAGTCCAGATTGTCCAAATCATCGTTGTCATCGTCCTGCAGGGGGCGAGGCAGTGTGGTGGTGGCTGTGGCCAGCGCTGACTGTGATGACCCCATTGTGCCAACACACTGGTGCTTCGTGGGGCGCTATCCGCCTCACGCGAAAGTGCACCACCGCCGAAACGTTCAACTCGGAGCGAAGTTAGGGTCGCAAAACACCAATCTTATACCCTACCACGCACACCGTAGCTAGGTGCACAGCAGTCGCACGACCTCTGCTACATTGAGGCGCTTCAAAGAGCTATAATGCTGCCCAGTTCCAACAAAGACGATGGGCTGTCCTGTCTTGTACACCATGGACACAGCCGCGCCCACCTTGTCGTCAATAGTGTCGTACTTCGTGAGCACGATCCCGTCGACGCTGCGTTGCGGATCGGTGTTGTCGATCAACGCCCTGTTGAAGTACTCCAGCTGGTCCACACCATCATTGCCGACAAGTGCTTCTCCAACGAACAGAACCAGATCTGGCGCATTCACTCCAACCAACTTGGCCAGTGCTTTCATCAGTGGCTCGTTGTTCTGCATGCGACCAGCGGTGTCAATCAGCACGACATCGGTGCCGTCATCGGCGGCCTGGGCGATTGCTGCCTTGGCGATCATTGCAGGGTCCTTGTTGTACCCTGTGACAACATAC
>Ga0213833_1001014_pt1 | contig 21917 bp, 13 predicted proteins | sample SWATP21_FD_160575 | JGI IMG/M metagenome (GOLD analysis project Ga0213833, IMG submission 160575) | Coastal seawater microbial communities from Marineland, Florida, United States - SWA TP2 #1 | ecosystem: Environmental > Aquatic > Marine > Coastal | place: USA: Florida | collected 2016-08-14 | reverse complement strand
GAGGGCTTGTAGCTCGTAAGCGTCCGCGCGTTTAAACATCTTGTTGTATTTGAGCCAGACATTGCCTCCTTTACGAGATAGCTTTTCCAACCGGAGCAGTTGTTTTTGACTGAGCCCCAGGTTGTTCAAAAAGTGTAAAAGTGAGATCTCAACTCGGAGATGTTTGGTGGTGGTAGAGTGCCGAAAAGCATTCACACTTGGACTGCAAATCAACAAAGTACTTATTAAGACAAAGAAAGTCGTTCTTCGACGCATTCGCTTCTCCTGCTGAAAGTTGGAGTGCAATGGGCGGATAAAAGGGTGCATTGTATGGTTTAGGAGGAAAAAGGTTATCCCGTTCCATACAGTGCGGGCTAGGGTTGCTTGTGAGGGAGAATGACCCTTAACACTTCATGGACACTTCAAGGTCTGAAGAAGATTACAGGAATGCACAATTTTTTAATAAAAATGATGTTTTTCTTGTAAGGGTTTGTTTCTGAAATTGTTTTTTTAGAGGATGAATTGTGGGGGCTTACCAGGTTCCCGTGTTTTCCATAGAGCTCCAGGGCTCTTGTGGTGGAAGTCGCTCGCCTTTTTGTAAGAGTTCTACAGAGATTTGATCTGGAGAACGCACAAAAGCCATGTAGCCGTCTCTGGGTGGGCGGAGAATGGTGACGCCTTTGTCCTGGAGCTTTTGACACATTTCGTAAATATTATCCACTCGATAAGCCAGATGTCCGAAGTTTCGTCCGACTGAATAGGGCTCTTCTTGATCCCAATTGTAGGTCAACTCGACTTCAGGGGCTCCTGGTTCTGTGGCCAAGAAGATCAAAGTGAATCGCCCTTTGGGGACTTCTTTTCGTCTTGTTTCTACGAGACCCAAACCGTCTACAAAAAAATCCAGCGCTGCATCCACATCTTTGACGCGGATCATTGTATGCAAGTACTCCATAAGCAAACCTCCTGATTGGGAAATGAGTAGAATGCAGGACCCAAAGTAGCAGCACTCTACTCCAAGGTCAATTGGGGAAAAGCGTCACCGTTTTTTTAGACTTTTGGCTCCAGCCTTTTGTTTTTTTCAATACCATTGATGTGAAATTGATTAGCAAATACAAATTTGTATAGATGTTTTTGAGGTGTTTTTCGATGGAGGTTCTTTTGGGCCTGGGCGTTCTGGTTTGAGCTCTTGTCCAAAGTCGTGTATACTCCCTGCCAATCCTAAGTATGCTCTTTCTATCTTATTGATTTGATATATAAAAAGGAGTGGTTATGTCTGAACTCAAATCCAAATTCGATGAAACTGTCAATTACGTGCGCACTGCAGAAGGCAATTTCCAACCATCCAATGAACTCAAGCTGAGCATGTACTCTTTGTTCAAGCAAGCCACTGAAGGCGATGTTAAAGGCAAAAGACCAGGTATGCTGAACATGGTAGGACGTGCAAAGTACGATTCCTGGGCCAAATTGAAAGGCATGTCCAGCGATGCCGCTATGCAAAAATACATCGACACTGTTGAAGATTTGAAGAAATCCAACGGCTAATTCCTCCGACATCTTCTCTCACCTACACCTTCTTCCGCCTGCACCTTCTTCCGCCTGGACACACTGCACTTCTGTCCCAGCTCGATGTTCGAGATCCATGTTCGCTTGTCTGGCAAGGTGGTCTACCTGCGAACTGTCAGGAAAGAGGTCTTGCAAAGGCTTCAGTTACCCACTAAAGCCTGGGTAGGTGACACCAATAAAATCCTCTGCTCGAAAAGGGAGATCCAAAAGAGGGATCCTTGAAAAAGCTTCTTTGTAGAGTGAAGGGCGACTTGCAAAGCGTGTTGGGTAGTAATTTTGTTGCATCAAGAGGAACATGGCTTGCTGCCCTGTGTCTTGAATGGCCAAAAGCTTTTGCCGGATGTCTGCATTTTTGCAAGCTTCTATACCCTGTTGGATACTCTCCGTATCCCAATCTGTTGGTTTATAGTCTTCTGAATCCTCTGTGGCATCGTGTGGGAGAGGGTGGGCGCCTGCACGCCAGAGTGAGATTTGTTCGCTGTCTTGTAAGGCAAATGGGTCTATGTATTGGCCATTGAGCCAGACATTGAAGTGCACATGGGGTGCTACCCATGGAAAACAGAGAAAAGCATCTGCTCCAGATGCGCCAGAAAGTGCGATCGTTTGGCCTCTTTCCACGATGTCTCCCACTTTCACCAAAGCCCTGCCCAGGTGGTTATAAGTGGTGATGATACCTTGTCCGTGGTCAATGAAGATCTTTAAGCCTCCTCGATTAAAATCATCCGAGATCAGAAGGATCTGCCCTGGAGCTGAGGTGACCACTTGCGTGCCCACTGGGATAGCGAAGTCCGTTCCATTGTGACTGTCGTAGGTCAGACGACCACCTCGAAAATCTTTGACTTGTGTGACTTTCACAGACCAGCCTTCTTCTAGAGGTGTGGGCGTGTGGTTGAAGAAGTTGTAGATGGGGATACGCTTGTCTTTGCGCCGGATATTGAGCCAGGTGGGCCAGGATATCGAAGGTTTGAAGATCTTGGTCGATGAGATGCCAAATTTGGTGGGAGGTACGTCTGGATCACCTCGAAAAATCATAAACAATTGTTTCAGTTTTGTGTTGAGTGGACGCAATCCAAAAGTATCCTGAATACCGATGCGAGTTCTTTTTTTCAGACTTTTGGTATCGAACTTCACTGGCTGTAATGCTTCTTTCATGGGATTCCCTCTTTGTGACTAAGCAGCTTTTTGTACACGAAAACGCTTTATCCTATTGCTGTTTGAAGTAGCATAAGTGTGCAGAGAGTCTTCAACAAGGGCTCTTTTGTAAGAGATTTGTAATCTATTGGTTGCTTTGAAAAGAGAGCAAAAGAGGAGAGGGGATTGAAGTGGACCTTTTAAGCTGCAGAAGAAGATGAATTCTGGCGCTTTCTCAAAATGAAGGCCAATAAGCAGAGAGCAAACCAGAGCAACCCACCACCGGCACCTTGTTCTGTTGAGCAACCACAGCCTGTCTGTGCGCCTGTGTCACCTCCATTGCCGGTATCTCGTTGAGAAGGTGCTGTATTGTCTTGGGCATGTCCTTCTGGTTGTGGTGTGACTGTGTCTTGAACGGTGGCTTCTACGCTTGGGGGTTCTGGAGCACCTGGGTCGGGATTTGCTGAATCTTGCGGGTTTTGTGTCTCGCCTGGTGTTGGCTCTGGTCCTGATGGTTCTGGCTTGGGAGTGGGCTCTGGTTGTGGGCCTGCATCAGGTGCGGGTTTTTCGGGCGTTGGAGGCGGTTCAGGTTTTGGTTTTTCAGGCATAGGCTTTTCAGGTGTGTGTTCTTTTGGTGGAGGTGCATTGAGCAAAGAACTGATGGGGCCAATGTACTTTTTGGCGATGACCACATTGTCGATGTAGAAGTGTTGGTCGTAGGGAGAAGCGGTCTTTCCGCCGTGGTAGACATTCATCCAGATCCGCTCGATCTTCAATGAATTCACTGTACGGAATTTGATATCCCTTTTGTCGAATGCGGGACGTCCATCGATCCATGATTTGATGATCCCATTGGGTTTACCAGGTGTATTGAGCTTGAGGTATTGCTCGACGCACACCCACTGGTTGGTGCCTACGTATCCACCGTATCCCTTACTCCAAACCCAGACATCGCCATAAGAGCCTTTCATATCTGCGTAGTATACGTAATTTCCGAGAGGTGTCAGACCTCCCAAGGGGTTGTTGCCTTTGGGAATGGTGAGCGAAAAGCTGCCTCTTGAAGACCAGCCATTGGAACCATTGCTTTTGCGACCACCCCAGCCTGCACGCCCGTAGGTTCCGCTGATTCCAGGCATTTTTCCGCCTTGTACCGTTTGGTTCCAGTCATTTGCAAGTCGCAGATAATAGCGGAAGTAGATCTCTTCTGGTTCTGAGCCGATTTTCTTTTTGAAGTCGTAGTTTAGGCTCAGTGCATGAAGTGCACCTTTTGCGATTTGGGCACGGAGCGCTTTTCCTTTGAGGGGTTTGAATCCTTTGGAAGAATCCGTGGAGACAATAGAGAATTTGCCTGAAGCGCTGCTCCAACCTTGCTTCCAACCTGTCGATTCAAAGCGATCTGCAAAGATGACATCTGGGTGTTTGTCAATGCCCACATCATCTTTGTAATTGGCTGCAAGACCTGCCAAAGGTTTTCCTGACGCGACTGCTTCGCCTTGCTGACAGCGAAAGACACCGATGGTTACGGTACCACCGTACTCTTTGTGCATGTACAGTTTGAGCGTGGCCTTTTTGATGGTTTTGCCCTTGAGTTTGCTAAGGGGGAAACGTATCAAGATGGGACCTGTACGGAGGGTGGTTTGGTTTCCTTGTGCCTGGTAAGTGGATTTGGAAAGATGGGTATCCGCCTCTGGTTCCAGAGTGGTTGTACCTCCAGCATGTTCGATAACGAGTTGTGGACGTTGGGCTTTTTGTGTATGTTCACGGCTATAGAACAATTTGGGGCCACTTCCACTGACAATGCGTATGAAAAAGCCTTGATTTTGGTGTTTGCCGCTGAGCCAGGCTTGTGTCAGCTTGCTTACATCCCATTGGATGGCTCTGGGTTTGTTGGTTCTTGAGAATTTGACTGTGGCAAAGGGTTTATTGCCGTGCGCTTTGCCATCTGCGTCCGCCCAGTCTCCCATAAATTTGTTCCACTTTAAGCTCCCTCCACGGTTGTAATAGTCTCGCGTGGCGCCGTCGTGTTTACCCTTTGTGCCTTCTGCCCAGTCGTTCTTTGCTGCAAAAGCCAAGGTACTGGAAAATAAGAAACCTAAAATGACAAGGGTCGTTGTTTTATTCATGTCTGCCTCCATGAAGTTCTTGATTCGTTTCGTCTTCATGCAGATTATGGACTATTTCGGCAACAAAGTACACCACCGAAGGCAGAACTCTTTTTGACAAGGGTGTAGGCTTCGCAGAGACCTTGCGAAGCAGGGCAGGACCATCCTCCTTGAGCTATGGAAAGACAATTATTTCCCGAAAATCGATCAAATGGTTTGCAGGCGTTGTGTTGCACAATATCGCCAAAATTCCCACAGCCAAAGACATCGTTAGAGGTCTTGGCTGTTTGCTGACAACCACTTTTGAAACTTGTAGAATTGCATTTTGATTGTGTGGAAGTGCCTGTTGTACAGGCTGCACATCCTGTGCTGCTTTGTCGAGAAGCGAAAAAGAGAGAAGGTGATGAAGATGTGGTGACTCCTTTGCATCCTGTGGGAGAAGATGCCTTCAGATCAGCTGCGCCTTTGCAGACATGCCAACCTGCTGCACACAGATCTTCTACAGAACAGCCTTTTCCCTGTGGATTTTGGCTATCGTCTCCTGCACGTCTTTGGCAGTGTGTCTTGGTGGTGGGATAGGTCTTGATATTTGGACAAGCAGGGGCTTTTCCTGGATGATGTGTGTGGATACCTGGTATCGACCATCCCCCTGAACAACCGGCGATATCTGGATATGTCTTGTGGTCCAAAAATCCTTCTCTTTGGCCATCAGCACAACCTTCTGGGCAAACCAAACCCTCATCGATTTGGCCATCACAGTCATTGTCTTTGTTGTCGCAGCTTTCTTTTTGTGGAATTTGTTGAGGCGAACAATAAGTCCACCTCCCATTTTGGCAAAATTTCATGCCATCAGCGCAGATCCCCTGTTTTCCTGTTTTGCAGGGGCTAAGCGAACCTGCTTGGCACCGTGCATCTTGTGGTGAGTCTTGCCACTCTTCTGGTGAAATGTCCTCCGAACTTGCATCTGTATACTGTGCCTCAGGGAGTTCTTGGAAGAAGTCTTGTTGGGTGCCAGATTCTGTTATTGGAAATTCCTTGTGAAGTCCAGCTGCTGGGAAGATATAGACACATTGACACCCCTGCAAAAGTAAAAGCATAAAGAGCAGATAAACGAACCTGTCCAAAAACAGCATTCGGCTGTGGTATGTTTTCATCGATCTTGGCTTTCATCCTATGATTATGGGGTGGATGTTGTTGCAGTATACGTATGGCCTTTGCAAATTGCAATCGCATACGACGAGGAACGTTGAGGACGTGAAATGACGATTTCAGATTCCGAATGGATTGCATTTTTACAGTGGTGCTTGCCCAGGTTGTCTTTAAGATGGCGTGGTTTTCGAAAAGTGCGAAGACAGGTCATTCGGCGCTTGAAAGCGCGTTTTAAGACCTTGGGGCTCGAGTCTCTTGAGGCATATCGTCTCCGGCTTGAGCAAAGACCTGAAGAATGGGACATCCTGGCATCTTATTGTTGGATCACGATCTCGCGTTTTTATCGGGATCGAGATGTCTTTGATCAGATCCGTGACTTGTGTTTTCCCTCGATGGTGGAACAAGCACTTCAGGGTGGACAAGAGCCTTCTCTGCGCATCTGGAGCGCTGGCTGTGCTTCAGGCGAAGAGCCTTATACTTTGAAAATCATTTGGGAACAGTTATATCAAGCGAAATGTCCACAATTGTCTCTCCAGATCTTGGCTGTAGATGCCAATCCAAAGATGCTTGAGAGGGCGAAAGAGGGGTGCTATCAGGCTTCTTCGGTAAAAGAACTGCCTCAAGAGTGGAGAGCATCGGCTTTTCAGGACTGTGGAGAAGAATTGCGTATTGCCGACACTTTTCGCGAAGGGATCGATTTTCAGCTGGCACTTTTGCAAGATGTGAAGCCCTCTGAGGATTTTCATATGATCTTGTGCCGCAATTTGGCATTCATGTACTTTTCGCAAGAGCGACAAAAAGAAATCCTATCTTATTTTATGCAGAAATTGCGTTTTGGTGGCTTTTTGGTGATCGGAAAACACGAGTCGTTGCCTGTGGAGCTTCCGGAGCTACACACCATAGGTACACATCTTTGTATCTTTCAAAAAAGGACCTTGTGAGCAGGTCATTTTCTCTCTTGCAAAGATGATTGACTCTTTGGTCATTGTTCGTACAATGCTTAAAGCCAACGTGTTGGAAGAGCTTTTATATGAATATTAAGTGAGCTTTCACAAAAGCGAGTGTAAACATTTTGTTTTGGGTAATTGGAAACTATAGCTGAATGGACACCAATGGCCAAACTCTCTTTCATTGGAGTCTACCTTGAGAAGTCTTGTCCTTATTATTGCTGCTTTATGTGTCTTTGGTTCAGGTATCCTGTTGACCAACTGTTCTGATACCACATGCAAGAACAATATTGGCAACTTGGAAATTGATCCCAATGATGGGAAATGTTCAACCCGTTGTGAGTGTAACAATCAAGTCTTTACAGGTGAATGTGTCAAGGGAAAGTGCCAGTCCATCAAGCGGGGGAGTTGTGATGCACCTGGAACACAAATCGCTTGCATCGATCATGTCCACAAGTGCGAAGGATTCAAAACTTGTAAGCCACCAGAGCTTCGGTTGTCTAATTGGGGAGACTGTGTCTGTGGAACGAATCCACTGGATGAACAAGGTGGTTTCGAGTTTGTAGAAGATGCTGGAAAGCAGTGTACCGAGCAGATCCCCCGAGTAGAAGAATTCATTCGTCCCAAAGAAGGCTCAAAAGGAAAGCGCAAGTTGGGCGAATATTGTAAACTCAAAGCAAACCAATGTGAAGCGGGTTTAGAATGTGTGGGGACTTTTTTTCTTGAGGGTCCTGACGATGGATTTTGTGAGTTGCCCTGTGAAAGCAAAAGCGATTGCACAAAGTATTGTTCATCGAAAAAAACGTGTTCAACCACTTTGACTGTGGGCTGCTTGAAGATCGAAAAAAAGAAGTACTGTCAGTGGGAGGATTGTTCTTGTGATGTCGATTGCCCTGATGCACTTATCTGTAAGTATTTTGAAGCAGTTTCAGCTTGGGCATGTGATGTGAATGTTCCTTGAGGTAGATAGGAACATTTTTACTTTCCTGTGGATACACAGAAATACTGGTAGCACCATCTGTTTTTGTACCAATAGCGTTTGACGGTTCGCATGCTTTTGGCAGGGCAACGTTTCGGACCTTTGTGAGGGCAAGTGTAGTGTTTGGGGATACACTTGTAGGCACTGCACCAACGATTATGATAACGATATCTTTCCAAGATACGCATTGAATGCTTTTTACATTGGCTGGGACCCTTTCGGGGGCAGGCCAACATCGCACGTTTGCAGCGCCAGCGTGTGCAGGATTTTCCTGCGAAGGTATAAAACTCGAGATAAGCCCTATAACCAGGCGCGCAGCTTACAGGACGTCTGCCTGGACATCCAAGATGCTTTTTACAATGATATGCCTGGCACCAACGATTGAAATACCAATATTTTCGGCTTCGTCGTATCATGCCTCGTCCACAGGACATGGGGCCTTTGAGAGGACATTGATAGTGCTTGGGGACACAACGAAACTTGTCACACCATTTGCCATAGTATCGATACCGCTCTGCGACCCTCATATAATGTTGTCCGCAAAAGTGAGGTCCTTTTTGTGGACATGCAAAGTAAGATGGCTGACAATAGTATTTTAAGCAAGTGCGTCCGTGATACCAGTAAGATTTCGATCTCCGGATAAAGCCTGGTCCACATTTCTTAGGGCCTTTTTGAGGGCAGGTTCCTGTGCGTCTTACACATACATAATAATAACAATAAGCATAAGAACGCGTTTTTGGAATATATTGCCGAGTGTAGCGGCGTACCAAGTTATGACTAGAGGAGCATAGGGGAACCCTTAGACCTGGGCATTTTTTGGAGGCCTCTGCTTGCGCAGGCATGGCGACATAAAGACCAGCTAACAACAGAGAGAATCGCATGATTCCCAAAAGTGATTTTCTCATCCTGTCCTCCTGTGAAGTCGATCCGGCTCTTGATTTTGCATGAGAGGTAGGGACTCTCTTTTTGGCGGAGTTTCTTCTTTGTTTTTGTTGTTTTTTGACAGGCCCTAAGGCGTTGGTTTGGGGCATTTCCAAGATGTAAAAACAGATGTAACACCAAAGGAAGTCTTTTGACAAGGGAGTTGAGATAATGCTCTTTCAAAGCACCCGATATGTCAAAGGTTTTGAAATGGTTTTTTTAGGAATCACAAAGTAGACTCTATCCTTTTTGAACAATATAAGTTACAAGTAAAAGTCTTTTTTAAAATTTGAGACTTTTATTTGTGTGTTGGGGTCAGATGGGTGAGTGTTTTGTGTCGGATGTTTCATTGATGGATCTATTCAACCATTTTATTTGCTTCATCATTATGTACTCCACCACTTTTGTTTTATTTTCAAAGCGATATACACGAGGTTATGTATGAAACGATTGCACTTATTATTTTGTGCCGTGATGCTAAGCCTGACAATTGCTTCTACTGCATTGGCGGGTCCAGATTTATCGGTAACCAAAAAACCAACGGGAGTACCAGCTACAGCTTCCTTTGGCTCTAAGTTCACAGTGACAGCTTGTACACAAAATATCGGTACAACTGATGTGACAACTGCTTTCAAACTGGGAATTTATTATTCCACAAATGCTACGATTTCTACTGGTGATACTCGAGTTGCCTTTTATGAATTTAAAGGTGCTGAGTTGGCAAAGTTCAAAGCAAAAGCTGCTGAAGTATGCCAAAAAATTGCTGTCACATTGCCTTCAAGTATATCTCCTGGTACCGGAAGTGCTGGGCATATCGGCATTATCGTTGACTATGACTCAAAGGTCAGAGAAGACAAAGAAAACAACAATGGTGCTTTCAATGTGGATGGGGTGAAATTTACCTTCCAATCCCCCGATTTGACAGTCACTTCAATCACTGGTGTTCCAGCAACGACCACAGTTGGTGGTAAGTTCACAGTAACAGTTTGTGTGAGAAATGGCGGAACTGCCGATGCTGGCGCATTTCAAACAAATGTTGTGCACACGACTTCCACTTTCTTTTCCACAACGACCAAGCCTGTTTTGGCTACGCTTTCCTGGACTGCGTTGGCCAAAGGTAAGACTGAATGTAAAAAGGCTGCGATAACCATTCCAGCAAATATCAACGGTGGTTCTACTGATTACATCGGTGCATACGCTGACTCTGGCTTGAAAGTCAAAGAGAGCAGTGAAAGCAACAACCGTAGAACACAACGCACCAAGATCAACAAAGCAGACCTGACTGTTACCAGCATCGCTGGAGTACCTGCTACGACTTCTGTAGGTGCAAAGTTAAATTTGACTGTTTGTGTGAAGAATGGTGGAGTTGCTGCAGCTGGTGCTTTCGGTGTTGCCATCGTTCAGACCACCTCTACATTCTTTTCTGCCACCACAAAGCCACTATTGGGCACGATTTCCTGGACTGGCTTGGCTGTAGGAAAAACAGAGTGTAAAAAAATCACTGTTACCATCCCTGGCGATGTGAGAAGTGGTTTCCGCCAGTATATTGGTGTTCTTGCTGACTCTGGTTCTACTGTCCCTGAGACAAGTGAAAGCAATAACCGCAGAACACAAATCACTAAGATCACCTTGCCTGATCTGGTTGTCACCAAGGTCACCGGGCCAACCACTGCTACCGCTGGTCGTAGATACAGTGTGACTGTTTGTTCCAAGAACAACGGAACTGTTGATGTGACTGCTGCTTTCAAAGTAGCTGTGTACATTTCCACAAACAACATCATTTCCACAGGTGACTCCAAGCTCGGTGAAATTAGCTACACCACAAGTGATTTGGCCAAATTTAAAAAGGGCGCCAAAGAAGATTGTCGGACAGCATCTTTTACCATCCCAGCCACATACACCAGCACAACTGGTTACTGGGGAGCGATTGTTGACTCTGGATCAAATGTTGGTGAAGCCAACGAAAGCAACAATACCAAAGCTGCTACCGCTGCTATTAAAGTGACACTTGCTGTTCCAAATCTGCGGGTGACCTCAGTTGAAACAACTGCTGATCCTCAAACTCTGGTGGTCCCACCAGGAACAAAGACTTCCGTAAAAGTATGTTATGAGAATACCGGTGGACGTGCAGGAGCTTTCAAGTTGGGACTCTACTACTCCGATGCTTTCACAACCAACCCCACTACGAGTATCGGAACCCGTTCTTACACTTCTTTGATTGCAGGGGCGAAGGGTTGCTGGACTTTCCCTGTCACTGTTCCTGCAAATGCTAAAGACGGTACAGACTATTTCATCGGTTGGATCGACTATGAAAAGAAAGTCACCGAAACCAGTGAATCCGATAACGTACGTACCCGAAGCTTTACCGTGAAAAAGGCAACCACCGAGCCTGATTTGGTTGTTACCAAAATCACTGGTGTCCCTGCAAGCACTCGACCTGGTGCGAAATTCACTGTAAATGTTTGTGTGCAAAATGTTGGACAAGGCGATGTGAAAGCCGCTTTCAAAGTCGGTGTCTTCTGGTCCACAAACAACATCATTTCCACTGGCGACACAAGACTTGCTTTCTTTGAATATGGTACAGCTGCTTTGGCCGCTTTCAAAAAAGGCGCGAAGGAAGTTTGTAGAGCATTCCCTGTGACTGTTTCTGCCACTGCTTTGGACGATCGGGATTACTGGATCGGTGGATTTGCTGACTATGAAGTCAAAGTCAAAGAGTACAACGAAAACAACAACATCAAATTCTCCAAAACCAATATTCCAAAATTGCCAAAAGCTGATTTGCTTATCACCACCGTGACTGGCGCACCTAAGAATGCCAAACCTGGTGATAAAGCGACCCTCAACGTATGTACCAAGAACCAAGGAAAGGCAGCTGCTGGTCCATTTAAAGTGGGTATCTACTACTCCACAAACAGTGGCATCGCTACCTTTGATACATTGTTGGGCGACATCACTTACACTTCTTTGGCTGTTGGAAAAACAGATTGTAAAAGCGTCACTGTCACAATCGGTGGTCCTGTAAGTACCGGTACCAGTAACTACCTGGGGGCTTATGCTGACCGAGAGCGCAAAGTGACCGAAGACTCCGAAACCAACAATGCTTCCAAAGGCTTTCAGTTTACTGCACCCAAATTCGAAAAGTCCGACTTGGTGATTTCTACACTCACTGGTGTGCCTGCTAAAATAGCTGCAGGTCAGGTCTTTACAGTGAAAGTTTGTACCAAAAACATCGGTAAAGGACCCGTGACTTCACCATTTAAAGTTGGGGTCTACTACTCCACTAATGATATCATCTCCACTTTTGACACTCGACTCGGTTTGGTGGACTACACAGCGGCCAATTTGGCGAAGCTTAAAGCAGGTGGTGCTGAAGATTGTCATAATGTGAAAGTGACTGCACCCACAACACTCTCGGGTACTGAGGGCTGGATTGGGGCGGTGGCTGACTACGAAACAAAAGTCGGTGAAGCCAATGAAGGCAATAACACCAAGCACTCCAAATTTGCTGTTACCTTCAACAAACCAGAATTGCAGTTGACTTCTGGTTTAATTGACAAAACGACTCTGCCTCCAGGTGGTAAGGTCACTGTCAACCTGTGCTACACCAATGTGGGAGTCGACACGACAACTGCTTTTAAGGTGAACATTTACTACTTGAATGCACGTAACGATAAGCTCACTACTGTGATTGGTTCGTACGAATTCAAAACAGGACTAAAAGGTGGCGTGAAAGGTTGTCAAAACATCGTTGCAACTTTGCCTGCCAATGCAGCCGATGGTACCCGGTATTTGGGAGCCTGGATCGATGCTGAAGCTAAAGTTGCCGAAGCGAACGAAAACAACAATCAGGGAACCTTCACCATTTCCGTGAAAAAGCCCAATGGTCAACCAGATCTGGTGGTGACACAAATCACTGGTGTTCCCGCTACTGCGAAGCCCGGTGAGAAGTTTGATGTAACTGTTTGTTCAAAGAACAACGGCTTTGGTGATTTGAAAGCTCCGTTTAAAGTCCGTGTATACCATTCTACAAACGATATTATTTCTGGTAGTGATACCACTTTGGCGACACACACTTATCTTGCTGCGGATTTGCCTAAGTTCAAGCAAGGAGCCAAAGAAGATTGTGTGAAAATCAGCGTTACACTTCCTGCCAATCTTGCAGATAACAGAGATGGCTGGATTGGAGCCATTGCTGACTTCGACAGCAAGATCACCGAGTACGATGAAAACAACAATATCAAGTTTGTGAAATTCCGTATCCCGTTGATCCCAAAACCTGACCTGGTGATTGAAAGCTTCAGCATCAAGCCCAATTTTGGTGCACCTGGCTCCAGCATTACTGTCAGCGTTTGTGTTAAGAACATCGGTAAAGTAGATGTCAAAACGCCCTTCAAGCTTGGTATTTACGACTCCACAAATGATCTTATCTCCACTTTCGATACACGCCTGGCTTTGGTCGATTACACAGCTGCTGAGTTGCCAAAGCTCAAAGCAGGTGCAAAAGCAGACTGTAGAACCATCCCTGCAAAAGTGGCGACAAGAACCACTCAAGGTGTTCGTTACATTGGTGCACTTGCTGACTACGAAGTCAAAGTGGCAGAAGCAAACGAAAACAACAACATCAAGTTTTCTGTATTTACCGTTCCTTCCACAACTTCTCCAAACTTGGTTATCAGTGAAATCACTGCGACACCAAACCTCGGAAAAGTCGGTGACAAGACCACTGTCAAAGTTTGCTTTGGTAACTACGGTAAAGCTATCCCTGTCACAGGTACCTTCAAATTGGCCGTGTACTACTTGAGCACTGCTTCCACAAGCACCATCTACTACACAAAAGCAAGTACACTTCACACTTTCTCCACTGTCTACAAAGGCATGGGAGCCAATGCGACCAAGTGTGAAACTGTTCAAGTCACCATCCCAACATCCGCTGCAGGTGGTAACCGAGGTATCGGTGCTTGGATTGACTTTGAGTCCAAGGTCAGCGAAGCCAATGAAAATGACAACAGATACTATGCACCATTCAATGTTATCGTAGACAAAGATGGTGACGGCGTTCCTTCCAATGTTGACTGTGATGACAACAACAAGCTTGTTTATCCTGCATACAATGGAAAACCAGCTGCTACCGAACTTTGTGATGGTAAAGACAACAACTGTGACAAGCAAGTAGACGAAGGTTACAAGGATCTTGGAAAAGCCTGTACCGATGGTAAAGGTGCTTGTGAGTCCAAAGGAACTTACGTTTGTAAGTCCGATAAAAAAGGTGTTGTTTGTACTGCCAAAGCTGGTCAGCCCACAAAGGAACTCTGTGACAACGTCGATAACAACTGTGATGGTAAGGTCGATGAAGGCGCAAGTATCTGTAAAGCAGGTGCCGCTTGTGTGAAAGGCAAGTGTGTCTCCAACTTCTGTGGTAAGAATGGCGATTGTCCTAAAGGTCAGATCTGTGAAGTCGGTCTTTGTATCGACCCAGCGACCTGTAAAGGCGATGACGATTGTAACAAAGCTGCTGGCGAAACTTGTAAATCCGGCGTTTGTGAAAGAAAAGCTTGTAAAGATACTTCCGAGTGTCCCAAGAATGCGGTTTGTGAGCAAGGTTTCTGTAAAGCTGCTTGTACATCCGACAATGATTGTGGAAACCGAGGTACTTGTAAAAATGGCCGATGTTGGAAGACTTGTGCAGATGCCAAATCCTGTCACAGCTCCCAAGTTTGTGCCAATGGTACTTGCCAAGAAAAATGTGCAACAGCTTGTAAATCAGGCGAGCGCTGCATGGGTGGCAAGTGTGTTGAAGATGCTTGTTACGGATACGGTTGTCCAAACAGCCAGCTCTGTCTGCAAAACAAATGTACTGCAGATGCTTGTGACGGCAAGAAGTGTGGTAAAGACGAGTTCTGCCGCGCGGGTGCTTGTGTCAAGACTTGCTTCGGCGTCAAATGTAAGTTCGGCGAAGTCTGTACCGACGGTGCCTGTAAGAAAGATGCTTGTGCAGGTGTCAATTGTAAAGCTGATGAAGTTTGTAGCTTCGGTGCTTGTGTGAAAAACAAGTGTACTCCTGCTATCAAATGTGGTTCCAAGCGTACCTGTAACGATGGTAAGTGTTCTGATGATCCTTGTGCATACATCAAGTGTCCAAACGCTGGTGCCAAGTGTCGTGCAGAAGCCAAAGGACAGTGTTTCGATCCAAATCAAACGAAACCTGAGCCTCCAGCAGAGCCCAAGCCAGAGCCTCAGCCAGAACCCAAACCAGAGCCAGCTCCAGAGCCTAAGCCAGAGCCTGCTCCAGAACCTGCTCCAGAACCTGCTCCAGAACCAACTCCAGAGCCAGATGCAGGTCCAGAGCCAATCGTACAAGATACCGCTGGTGGAAACGACACTGGTGGTAGCGGAAATGATACCGGTGGTGGCGGTGGTTGCGGATGTTCTACAGACGGAAGCACTGGAAGCGCTGGTATGTTCGCTCTCTTCATGTTGGCGTTCTTGATGCTCTTCCGCCGTCGTCAATCCACACAATAAGCTCCTCTTCTACATCCTTCCTTTTCCTTCCCTGACTCTTCCTCAAGCTCTTTCTTCATTGACCTTGTAAAAAATTGTTGAAAAAAGACCAACCTCTTGCGCCATTGGCACGTCGTTGGATTAGGGGTTGACGTCGCCACTAAAGGCCCTTTGGGTTTGTTCTTGGGTTCTTGTGATTTCACGGGAAGTTCGCTCGGGGTGCATAAAAACATTGACACTCTGAAGGAGCTTTGTTACCCCTTTGAGGATTTTTATGAAAACACGAGAACCTTTTTTGACATATACATTTATCTAACGGGTTGTTTTCTTTACCAGCTCCTGGACGGACGACCCTTTCAACACCACAGGCAAGAATCCATGACAAAAGTCAATTTTGTAGAAGAATTACGGTGGCGAGGCATGTTGCAAGACATCATGCCCGGAACAGAAGAACAGTTAAACAAAGAGATGACCATCGGTTATATCGGCTTTGACCCCACCGCGGATTCCCTTGGTGTGGGCAACCTGGTTCAGGTCATGACCTTGATGCACTTCCAGCGTGCAGGTCACAAACCGATGGCTTTGGTCGGAGGTGCCACTGGTATGGTGGGCGATCCTTCCGGTAAAAGCGACGAAAGAAATCTGTTGTCCACTGAGATCCTTGAGCACAATCTGGCTTGTCAACGAAAGCAATTGGAGAAATTCTTGGACTTCGATTGTGGCGAAAACTCCGCTGAGATCGTCAACAATCACGATTGGTTCGGAAAGATGGGATTCCTCGAGTTCATTCGGGATATCGGCAAGCACATCACCATCAATTACATGATGAGCAAGGACTCCGTAAAAAACCGCCTGGAAACAGGGATGTCTTTCACCGAGTTTAGCTACCAATTGGTGCAAGGCTACGACTTCTACTACCTTAAACAACATCACAATTGTAAGCTGCAGATGGGTGGTTCTGACCAGTGGGGGAACATCACCACAGGAACAGAATTTATCCGCAGAAAGAATGCTGGTGAAGCTTTTGCCTTGACCACACCCCTGATCAAGAAAGCCGATGGTACAAAATTCGGTAAAACTGAAGATGGAAACCTTTGGTTGGATGCCAAGCGCACTTCACCCTACAAATTCTACCAATTTTGGTTGAATGCCAGTGATGAAGATTCTGAAACGTACATCAAGATCTTTAGCACCAAGTCCAGAGAGGACATCGAAGCTTTGATTGAGGAACACAAGCAAGCTCCACATCAGCGCTTACTCCAGAAGGCGTTGGCTAAGGAGGTGACCACCCGTGTACACTCCGAAGCAGATTATCAATCTGCTGTAGACGCTTCCAATATCCTGTTTGGTAAGGCCACAACCGAAGCACTGAACAATCTTTCTTTGGATGATTTTCTTTCTGTTTTTGAAGGTGTGCCTCAAGAAGAGGTTTCCAAAGATGTTATTGAAGCTGGGATCGATATCGTTGAACTTTTGGCTGGGGAAACATCTTTCCTCAAGTCCAAGAGCGAGGCGCGTCGCGCATTGAAACAAAATGCCGTGAGTGTCAACAAACAGAAGGTCCAGGGCGAGCACACCGTTGGATTGAATGACCTGATTCAAGAACGCTACATCCTGCTCCAACGTGGAAAGAAATCTTACTTCATTGTGAAGGTTGTCTAAATATCCTCTTCTTCTGGACTTAATCGGTCCCTCTCTCCTTTATCCCCACTTCGAGACGCATCACCTTTCTCCAAAGAAGCTATAAATCTCCAAAGTTGCATACTTGTTTCCGAGTTTTATTTGGGATGCTATTGTTTTTTCTTGATAATCTTGAATTCAACGCGTCTGTTCGTTGCGCGTCCTTTTTTGGTGCGATTGCCTGTCAGTGGACGTGACTTTCCAAATCCTTTGGCGGACAGTCGATTGGGGGAGACACCTTTTCGAATGAGGAAACGTCGGACAGCTCTAGCACGTTTACGAGAGAGTCTGTAGTTGTATTTCTTTGAGCCGATATTGTCCGTGTGACCTTCGATTCTAACTCGGAGGTCTGGTCTATTCCGCAAGACATCCAGGACTTGCATCAAGATGGGATAAGAGTTCTTTTTGATGGTGGCCCGACTGTACACAAAGAAGATCTTTTGAAGGATCTTGATCTCTTTTTGTGTGACTTTGACCAGGATGACTTCGGGACAACCTTCTTTCTTTTTGGTCCCTTTGATTTCTGGGCATTTATCGATATTGTCAGTCACACCGTCTTTGTCTGTGTCCGGCCAAGGACAGCCTTTGTTGGCCTTGGGGCCGGCTTTTTTGGGACATTTGTCGTCTTTGTCAAAAAGCCCATCTTTGTCGGTATCTGGCCACGGACAACCTTTATTGGCCTTAGGTCCGGCTTTTTTGGGGCAGCTGTCATCTTTGTCAAACAGCCCATCTTTATCGGTGTCAGGCCATGGACAGCCCTGGTTTTCTCTGGGACCGACTTTTCTGGGACAGCGGTCTTTTCTATCGATTAAACCGTCGCCATCGGTATCAGGCCAGGGACAACCCTTGTTTTCTTTGGGTCCAGGCGTGATGGGACAACCGTCATTTCGGTCGTATATACCGTCACCATCGGTGTCTTTTTTCTTAGGTGACCAGCTCAGTCCAAAGAGTATCCGAAATTGCGGTGTACCAAATCCCAGGCTGAGCCCTGCACCAGCTGCAAAATTGAGAGCAAGATCCATATAAGGAAGTGGGTAGTAACGGATACCCGCAAGAAATTCTAAAGGAATAGAGTCTATGGACAATTCGCCGCTTAACGCTGTGCTGCCGCTGAGATCCAAGATAAATTCGAGTTTGTCCGTTGCCATGGGAAGACTGAGACCTAAGGCGTAGAGAAGCTCGTGTTGGACCTGGTGGGTGTGGAGTTGTGTTTCTGGCTGATTTCGGTAGCCCAAGTTGAGTGCAATTCGAAGCAAGCCAAATCGCTTACTGTTGAACCAACCGATCCCAAAGCCGACACCATCGGCACCGTTGAACGCAGCTGTATCTCCGGTGGGAAGGCTCAAAGTCAGCTTGAGTCCCATGTCGAGGAAGTGCTTTTCTTGTTGTAAAAATTGCGCTTTGATACCCAATTTCAGATCTGAAGCGGCGAAGCCCGTGACAGGGCGATTACGGGCACTTCCAAAAGTGGAGAAGTCGGGAATGGTCCCATTTTGGTAGAGGGTAATGGGCATGGATAGCTCTACATTGAGCCAATTGAGAAGTCCGAGTCCCAAAGTGAGATCTGCGCCCACCTGATGCCCTACGATGGATGTGTGCTTGGTGCCATCTGCGCGTCGGATAAGCAGTGGATCTTTTGCATAGTTGATAATGAGCGCTGCCAGATAATTCCATTGTCCCAGCGTTTTTCCCGATTGGGCTTGCCACATCCCATCTGGATCTTGCCATGGGCGAAAGCGCTGAAGTTGGAATTCTGTGGCTTGTGCTTGAGCTGTTTCTGTTCCCAAAATAGGACTTATGAATATCAAAGAAAGGCAAATAAAAAGCCTGATACACAGGATTTTGGAGGTTTTTTGAGTAGACATTATGCATCACCTCCTTTGTTTTCTCTGTGGTGGGAAAGCTTTTGGAAAAAGAGAAGTCCCAACAAAAAGAGGAGGGCAAATGATAGCTCCGAAGAAGGGTTTTGAGAGGTACAACCGCAACCGCCGGTGACACGAAACTCAAATGGATCCAGGTCATTGGATTCAGTGATGGATTCACCTGCTGTGGATTCTTGGACTGTAAGTTCGCCAGATGAAGGTTCTCCTTGCCCCGCATCACTTGTGATATCCGTTGGTTCTGGAGTGGGTTCTGGCGTAGCCTCTTCCAGTGTGGGTTCTGGTTCTTTTTCTTTTTGAGGTTCGGGTTGTGGCTCAGGTTGAGGTTCAGGAAGCGGTTCGGGCTTAGGCTCTGGAAGTGGCTCTGGTTTGGGTTCGCACTGTGTGCTGGCTGTGCAACCTTGCCATTTTGTATTGGTGCAAGTCTCAATGCCCTTTGCACATTTCGAAACGCAGGGTCTTGTGATGGCATCTTGCTTTCCTTTTTGGTTGTCGATTTTGCCATCGCAGTCGTTGTCTTTACCATCACACACTTCGGATTTTGGGGTGATTTCACCTACACACGTGCCCCATTTTCCGGAGCTGCACGTTTGTTTTCCATCTGTGCAAGTCCCGACGCTTTGGGTGTTGGCATTTCCTGAATAGCAAGTTCTAGAGAGATTTTCGTCGACTTGTCCATTGCAGTCGTTGTCTTTTCCATCGCATTGCTCGGCCGTGGGGAGGATCTCGCCCTGGCAACTTCCCCACTTTCCTGCAGTACACGGTTGGTTTCCTTGTGCACAAACGCCGGTTCCATCGGTATTGGGAGGGCCAGAATAGCAAAGGCGTGTGAGCGATTCATCGACTTTGCCATCGCAATTGTTGTCCTTCCCATCGCAGATCTCTTTGGCTGGAACGATCTCACCCTGGCAGGCATTCCAGGCCGCATTTTTACACTCCTGAAAGCCTTTCCTACACGGTCCTTTTCCTGCTGTCCCAGGTGTTCCGCTGTAGCATTCTCGGAAGAGATTTTCGTCTGTTTTTCCGTCGCAATCGTTGTCTTTACCGTCGCAGATCTCACTTTGTGGGATAACTTCTCCCAGACATGGACCCCAATTTCCTTTGACGCATCCCTGGACACCCTGTCTACAAGGGCCCACGCCCTCGGTCGATTTGGGAACACCTGTATAACAAGTGCGGGTTTGCCCTTTTTGACAGGGGCATCCTTCATCTACGTCTTTGTCGCAATCGTTGTCTTTACCGTCGCAGATTTCTTTGGCACCAGGATACACAGTTTTGTCGTTGTCATCGCAATCTTTGTCGTTTGTGACACCATCACCATCTTTGTCGATAAGGACTGTAAACTCCGTTGCAATGGTATTGTTTTTTTCATCCAGCTCTGAAATCTTGTTGTCTGGATCCACAAAGAAACCGAGATAACCTTTGCCTCCTTTCATGGATTTGGGAAGGGTGACATTGTGCGTTCCTGTATAGCTTCCACTGATGAGAAGCCCTGGAAAAGAAGCGGTCCCCAAAGAAACATCTTTGACTGTAATGAATGGATCTGTTGAGAAATAGACTGCGAGGATATAAGGAGGAGCTTTTAAGGTCCCCTGGCTTTTTACGGTGATGGTGACAGCAACTTTATCGCCTGCCTTTCCGATTTTGGTCTTCAGAGAAATGGCTGCAGCTACCAGATCTGGTTTGGGAACATTCTTTAATACTGTGAGGGGTGTGACCTGAGTATTGTCTGTTTCATCTGTCTCTGTGATGCTTTTGTTGACATCGATAAAAGAGCCGATATAACGGGTTCCCGGAGGGGCTTTGGTGGGGACAGTTGTGGAAAAGGTACCGAAAATAACATGCTGTGCATTCATATTCAGGGTTTCGATTTCTTTTTGTAGGTAGGTATCGGAAGTGGTAATGATGGGATCATCAGAGAAGTAAAATCTGGTTTGGAATTTGCTGTCTACTCTGGAGTAACCTGCATTGTAAGCCCGGAAAGCTACAGTTATTTTTCCTCCCTGAAGCTGGGTTTTTGGTGTCACTCCCAAAAAGAGAACCTGAAGATTGGGTTTTCCTGTGACTTGAAAAGGTTTGTAGCCTGTGTTGTTTTTCTTATCGACTTCGGCGAGCTGCTGTAGGGGATCGATGTGGTAGTGAATGTACCTTTGACCAAACAAAATCTCTGCAGGCAGCACCACTGTCACTTTTTGGGTGCCGCTTTTGGCTCCTGCTTTGAGACTGTTTACAAATTGTCTCGCCATAAAGATCTTTTTGGAACTGCTGGCTTTATCGCTGTAATAGAAGTCAACGAAGACGCCGCTAGACGCAGTTTTTCCAGTGTTCTCCACTTCGAAGAGGATCGATACAGGACTTCCGTAACCCCTTGCACTTTTTGGCAAAGTCCAACTGCTGATCTGTAGATCTGGAAGATTGCTCGCTTGTGCCGTGCCTGGGATGCATAGCAAGAGAGTCGCAAAACAAAGGAGGATGTAGAGTTTTACTCGATTTATAATAGAATCAACAAGATAGAGTCGCATTCGGATAATATACATTCTCATAGATCCACGCCGCCTATACCGGGTGATGAGTCGTAGCCCCTCTTTTTCTATACAAAAAGAGCTCGAAGTGATTTGAATATATGAATTCTATCGGCTCTCTTTCTGAATAGAAAGTTTTTGTCTTCTTATTATTTGACCGTATGGATTCCCAAGCGGTCTCCAAAAAGAAAAAGAACAGCGTACCCTGCCGCCTTCTTCTCTGTGACTCCTAGATCTCAAAGTGGGGATAGGGAAGGGGGAAAGTCAACTGAAGTGCTTCAGGTGAACAAAGAGAACAAATCCTTTTTTAGAAATTGAATTCTTTATTGCGCTATCTATATAAGAAACAATGCTCCAATAGATCTAAAGGCTTATTGCTGTGTTTTTGATTTGGATGGGAAGTGTTAAGAAAAGAAGGGGAGAGGGTGGGGAGTGGGAATGATTTAGTCGCGACCAGCGATGAACAGTTGGAGAACATACCAGAACATCAAAGCTACAGAAGCAAACAAGCCAAGTGCTGCACCGATGTAGCGATCTTCTGGGTAGTGTCGGATGATGTTAGA
>Ga0213833_1001012_pt1 | contig 21947 bp, 9 predicted proteins | sample SWATP21_FD_160575 | JGI IMG/M metagenome (GOLD analysis project Ga0213833, IMG submission 160575) | Coastal seawater microbial communities from Marineland, Florida, United States - SWA TP2 #1 | ecosystem: Environmental > Aquatic > Marine > Coastal | place: USA: Florida | collected 2016-08-14 | reverse complement strand
CGGCGACCACCGCATGCCCGGGGTGCACGACCACGAGCAGCTGCGGTCGGCCATCCGAGCAAAGGTGCGGGGGAGGGGAGCCAACAGGGTGCTGCGCATCGAGGCGGTGGACGTGGGCCACGCGGTTCCCACCGGCGACCTCTTCCGTCACCTCACCGTCGAGGTCCGGCGAGCGGACACGGACTGGACCACCATCGAGGTCCTGGGCCGCCGGTTCATCGTCGACGACTCGGGTCCGGTGCCCATCAAGCGTCAGGTGGCCGACACCCGACCGAGGCCCGAACACCCGATCGATGTGCCGTTGTCCGACCCCCTCTTGAGTGGGATTCGCGTGCGGATTCACCTCGGCGGCACACATGACGAGATGCGCGGCCTGGTGCCTATCGAAGCGCTGGTCTTCACGGTCTGGGAGGCCCCACTTCGGCCTCGCTGAGGGGGCTTCCCCGACACAGCAGACACGCGCCTGGATGTGTTGTGGCACTCTGAAGAGTGCGCTTCCGGAGAACAGTTGTCCACTCCACCCACTCCTCCGTCTCCACAAGATGCCTGGTGGCGTCGACTGCACGCGCGGCCGGTGCCCCGCCCTGAAGTGAGCCGACTGCTCGACCAATGGACCACCCGAGGGGGCCGCATCTGTCTCGTCGGGCCCCGCGGCTCCGGACGCACCCGCTTCCTGAGCTCTTTGGTGCGGGCGCTCGAGCATGCGCGCCAGCCCTACCTGGTGTTCACGCCCCATCGCCTCGCGGGCGGCGCCGTACGTGCGGCTCTGGTCTCTCTGGGCGCCGAGCCCGATGTACCGCTCTTTCCGGATGCCGCTCGCCGCGCACGCCACGCCGCCGCGCGCATCATCGCGGCCTGGCAGAGGCGCCATGGTCCGGCGATGCTGCCGGTTGTGGTCGACGACATCCAGGCCGTCGACCCACTCACCCGGTCCGTGCTGGCCGCCCTGTTGCGCGAACCCGACGTCCAGATGCTCGGCGCGAGCACAACCACCGTAGAAGGGCTCGACACCCTCGCCATCCCCCCCCTGTCGCCCGACCAGGTGGCCCACATCGACCCCACCGCGGTCGTCACCGACTCGGCCGCACACATCGGGATGGCGCTGCTGCACCGCGTTCCCGGCTCCGACTTCCGCACCGTTTCCCAGCCCTGGTCGAGCCTCTCCAGGCTGGCCGGACTCTCCGAGGGCGCCGAACGGCTGCTTCATCTGCTCGCCGTGTGCATCGCACCCATCCCGCGGGCGCGTGTGGGCCGTGTGTTGGGGCTGCAGCTCGCCGAGACGGCCCGAGTCTGCCGGTCTCTGCAGAATCGTGGGTTGGTGGTGGAGTGGGCGGGCGGGCTTCGACTTGCGTCTCCCCTCGATGGCCGAACCATCGAACAACACTTCGGCCACGACCCTGGCGTGCACCAACGTGCCGCATCGTTTCTGTCCCCCGACCACCCCGGCCAGGTCCCCCACGCGGTCGCTGCGCCGCCCACCGATGCCCGCGACCTCGACCGTCCGTTGCGCTCTCTGGTGGCGTGGGACCCGGCGCGCGCCACCCGCTGGGGTCGGTCCATCGTGGTCCGCACACCGTCACCGGGTCTCGCACGCATCACCGCCGATGCCGCTCTGGCCTGCCGTCGCCGCGACATCGCGGTTCGGGTGGTGCAAGAGGCCGCCACCCGCATCCCCGACCTCCACCCCAAGGTCGCCCTGTTCGCCCTGGCCGGGCTCTATCACCTCGAGTCCCCAGCCGACATCACCTCCGCCCGCGTCGCGCTGCGGCAGGCCCGGTCGGCCAGCGGCGGCATGCCCCATCCTCCTGCCGAGCTGTTCCTGCTCGAGGCCCGCCTGCGGATGGTGTCCGACGGTCCGTCGATGGCGCTTGCGCAGCTGCGGTCCGCCCGGGAGCACCCGCGGGTGTTCGAAGAGACCGATGCCAACGTCCGTGAGGCCGAAGCCGAGGTGTTCGCCACCACCGGTCGCCTGTCCGAGGCCGCCCCCATCTGGACCGCTCTCCTCGCGTACCCCGACATCCCCCTGCGCGAGCGGGTGGCCATGGCGATGGCAGCCCACTTCAAGGCCGCCCAGCGCCTCCTCGATGCCTCCGATGCCATGGTGCGCCTGGCCCACGCCGACCGCACCGTCGCCGACCCCATCCAAGCCAAGGCCCTCGACAAAGCCGCAGCCTTCGCACTGGGCGGCGGCGACCCCGGGGCGGCCATCACCCACTGGACCGACGCCCTGAAGCTCGCCCATGCGGTCCGAGCCAGCAGCCTGGTGGGGCGCATCCGGCCCCGGCTGGCGGCAGCGTTGCGCGAGGTGTGTCGGTTCGACGAAGCGATGGCGGTGGTCCGAGACGCCTTCGACGACCCCGCCACCAGCGCCGGGCTGAAGGTCGAGTGTGCCCTCATCGCCTCGGATGTCGCCATCTCCCGGTCGCAGCTCGCGGAAGCCGAGAAGTGGACAGAGCGGGCAGACGCCCTCCTCGACGCCAGCACCATCGCGGCCGTCAAGGTGCGCATCGAGCGGCGTCGGTGTGAAGTCGACACCCTCCAGATGCACCCTCGGGCCCTCGAGCGGGTCACGGCTGCAGCCCGCACCGCCCACCGCGCCCAAGCCACCCGCGAGCTCAGCCGCTTCAACGCGATGCGTGGCTACCTGCTCGCCTGTGCCCGTCGGGCCGATGAAGTGGGCCCCTCCCTTGAACGGGCCGAGGGTCCGCTGCGGGATGCCGGGGCCGGTCGACTGCTCGCCGAGGTGCGTACCTGGGGCGCGCGGGCCTGGCTGGCGCTCGGGGAGCTCGACGTCGCCCGCCAGTCGGCTGCAAAGGCCCTGGTGTGGGCCGAAGAGACCGGTCACCTGCGCCTTCGCGACGAAGCCCGCAGCCTCCTGGATGCCGCCAAGGAACAGCTGGGGCGTCCGGCCGAGCGCTACGACCGGCTGCTCGAGATTTCCACGGCGCTGGCCTCCGAGCGCACGCCTGACCGCATCTTCCAGCGCACCGTGGCCGCGTGTGCGGAGCTATTGCGTGCCGAGCGTGCGTTCTGCGTGTTGGTCGACGGCGAGGGCTACCGGGTCGAGGCGGCGTGGCGGGGAGATGGTCGGCCCGCGGGCACGCCGTCTCGGTCGGTCATCCGAGCCGCATTGGGGCACGGGCGCGAGATTGCGGTCGGTGACGTCGAGGAACGCGCCGAGCTGCGCAGCCGAGACTCCATCGTCGCCACGCGGGTCCGGTCTGTGATGTGTGTGCCGATGTTCGACAACACCGTCGACGGGGCCCGCATCCTGGGCGTGCTCTACGTGGACAGCCCGGCCCGGTCCCAAGACGAGGTCGACCGGGGCTTGCGCACCTTGCGCGCGCTCGCCGCCCAGACCGCCACCGCCCTCGCCAGTGCGCGCACCCTCGCCGAGGCCGAGGAGCGCATGCGTCGGGCCACTGAGATGGCGCACGACCTCCGCAGCCCCTCCGCCGCCTTGCGCATGGCAGGTGAAGAGCTCGCCGATGCACCCGACGTCCCGGCGTGGGCGCGGGAGGCCGGCCAGCTCATCGCCACCCAGGCCCAGCGCATCCTCGACACCGGCAACCGATACCTCTCCGACCGCCGCAGTGAGCCCAGCGTCTTCGCGCTCGGGACGGTGGCCGTGGAGGTGGGTCGGGTGGCAGCGCCGCTCGCCCGGGCCAGCGGACGGTCGGTGCTCGTCGATGTCGTCGACCCCATCCTCGTCGAAGCTGCCGAAGACGACATCCAGCGCGTGCTGCTCAACCTGGTCCAGAACGGGCTGCGCCACACGCCCCCGGGCAGCGCGGTGGTGCTCCGGGTGCGTCGTGGGCCGGACGGTGCAGGCTGCTGTGACGTCATCGACGCCGGTGCCGGTGTTCCCGCCGACCTGTTGCCCGTCATCTTCGACCGCGGCGTGCGTGGCGATGCATCCGGGTACGGCCTCGGGCTGTCCATCGCCCGACGGCTCGCACGCACCTGGGCCGGGCGACTCGATGTGCGCAACCTGGATCAGCAGGGCGCGTGCTTCACGCTCACGCTACCGGAGGCCGAGCGCGTGCCCGCCATGGGTTCGGGAAGCTAGGCCCCGTCCGCGCGCCGAGGAGGTTGCGTGGGCAAGGTCCGGACATGGGGCATCGGGTGTGGTGGCGGCACAGCTCTGGTCGCGGGCGCCTGCACCACCGCCTGGTTTGCGACTCGGCCGCCCACATTGGTCGACGCCCGCCCACGGTCCGCCGACGGGCTGTTGGTCGTGGACGTCGCGGTGGTCGACGTGGTGACGGGGCGGGTGCTCGACCACCAGGATGTGCGCATCGAAGGCGAGACCATCGTCTCGGTCGACGCCCACACGCCCGGAGGGTCTGCCGAAGAGGTGGTCGACGGCTCTGGTGCCTACCTGGTTCCCGGTCTCATCGACGCCCACTGCCACGTGCTCTCGGGAAGCGCCGCGCCGGGCCGACCCAACCTCCCCGACCCCGACCTCAACTTCGCGCGGTTGCTCTATTCGGGGGTCACCACCGTCTTCGACCCTGGCTCCGACCCGGATGCCATCTTCTCCTTCCGCTCCGAGCTGGCCGCCGAGAGCCGCCTCGGTCCCAGCATCTTCGCTGCAGGTCCCATCTTCACCGCACCCGGCGGACACCCGGTCCCCATGCTCCGGCAGTTCGTCCCGGGACCGCTCCAAGACCTCTTCATCGGCCGCCTCACGCGCCAGCTCGCCGCACCCGAGGACGCCGCACCTGCCGTCGATGCGCTCGTGCCCCTCGAGCCCGACTTCATCAAGGTCGCCATCGACCACCTCCCGAGCGACGCCCCCCGCATCGCACCCGATGTGGCCGCCGCCCTGGTCGACGCCGCCGGAGCGCACGGTCTGCGAACCGTCGCCCATATCGGCACCCTCGACGATGCCCGCACGGCGGTGGATGTGGGGGCCTCCGCCTGGATCCACGGGGTCTACAAAGAACGCATCCCCGACGCCGCCATCGGTGAGCTGGCGGACGCCCACATCCCGATGGTCCCCACGATGGTGGTGTTCAAGTCCTACGCGGAGCTGGGCCGGGGCGGCTACACGCCCACCCCCTTGGAGCAGGCGGTCGCGCCGCCCGAGCTGTTCGAGAGCTGGTCCGACCCCACCCTCGCCGATGCCGTGCCCGACTCCATCGCCGACTACCTGGCCATGTTGCGAGACCAGCGGGCGACCGCCCTCGACAACGTCGGTCGCCTACACACCGCGGGGGTCACCCTGCTCGCGGGGTCGGACAGCCAGGCCGGGATGCTGCCCGGGCCCTCCCTGCATCGGGAGCTGGCGTTGCTCCACGAAGCCGGACTGCCGCCCATCGAGGTTCTCCGGTCGGCCACAGTGCACAGCGCACGCTTCCTCTCGGGACAGGACGACCCGCCGTTTGGCGTGGTGGCGGCAGGCAAGCGGGCCGACCTGCTGCTCCTCGATGCCGATCCTCTCACTCACATCGACGCACTCGGCCAGATCCGCACGGTCATCCTGCGCGGGCGGGTGCTCGACCGGACGCCCTGGCCCTGAGCCCTCGGGCGTCGGTCAGGTCTGTGGGCCGCTACTCGAATGTGGCCAGAGCCGCCGCTTCCTGAGCCGCCCGGTCGCCGCCGTCCCACGCCGCCATTCGTGCACGACGGAGGGCCTTCTTGAACAGCGGGGAGGGGGAGTGGCCCTGTGCCATCAGCCAGCGGCCGTCCACCACGCTCTGCAGGTGCCGACCGTCGGTGCGCCACCACCACAGCCGTTCCTCGACCTCGGAGCGGTTTGCGAGCCGCCGCGCAAAGCCGAGCGCCACCACCCACTCCACATCGTCGAGGCGCTCCAGGGTTCGGGCCACATGGGCGCGCCGCTTCGCCGAAGCCAGGCTCTGCACGGCCTTCACCACCGGCTCGGGCCCCTTCACAAAGCGGGCCCGGCGGTCTTTCGTTCCCGGGACCAGGCACGCACGGTCGGCCCGATACCGACCATCCAAGCCTCCGGCGAACACCAACCACGCGCAGTCGGCCCGCCGCGGGAGCTCTTCGGGACGGTCGCGCCAGGCCCCGGCCACCTCGCGCCAGGCCTGGAGGACCGAAGCCATGCGGTCGAGCAAGGGGCCGCTCACCGACCACTGGGGGTGGAAGACCGGCAGCAGGCCCCAGGTGCGCATGAGCCGAAGGCCCGTGACGGGGTCGGTCTCGCACAGCAGGCGGTCGAGCTCGGCGCCCAGGCGGTCGGGGGACAGCTCCTTGAACACACCGCTGCGGACGGCGCCGTCGAGCAGGCCCCGCGTGCCGGGTGCCAGGGAGAGGTCGAAGCGCGACGCGAAGCGGGCAGCGCGGATGGCCCGGGTGGGGTCGTCGTGGAAGGACAGCCCGTGGAGAACCCGCAGCACGCCGTTCTGGAGGTCGCCCCAGCCGCCGTAGGGGTCGAGGACCTCGCCGAGGCGTTCTGGATGCAGGCACACGGCCATGGCGTTGATGGTGAAGTCGCGACGGTAGAGGTCGCGGCGAAGCTCGGCCCGCATCACGCTCGGGAGCACGGCGCGGCCTGTGTAGTGCTCGCCGCGGGCGCTGGCGATGTCGATGGGTTCGTCGTCGCGGGACCATCCGGGCGGCGTCCACTTGGCGGTGCCAAAGGCTTCGTGGGCCATCGCGCTTCCGCCCAGAGTGTCCGCAGCTGCCCGTGCGAGCGACGGTGCGTCTCCTTCGACCACCACATCGGCGTCGCGGACGGCCTGGTCGCGGAGCAAGTCGCGCACACCGCCGCCCACCAGCCAGGGCGTGGTGTCGCGAGAAGCTGCCAGCTCGCCGAGCTTCTCGACGGCCTCCCAGCCGGTGCCCAGCGACCGTCGCAGCTTGCCCTTCATGATGTTGCGCGATGGCGGACGCCGGATGCCCCCCAGGACGGGCTCGGCTGCAGCGCGCAGGACGGTGGTGCGGGTGAGCAGACCGGGTGCGTCGCCATCGGGCTCGCCCACCAGCCAGATGCGGCCTTGTCCACGGAGGAGGGTCTCGCGCACCTTCGAGAGGGGGGCGTCGGCGGGCACCCAGCCGGGGGGACGGGCGCTGATCTGCCATGCGGGGGCGTCTTCGAGGCCGTGGCGGAGGGCGGCGTCGACCTCCTGGCGGCTCACCTGGCCCACCCAGCGGACGGGCTCGGTGGTGTGGGTGGGCTCGAACAGAGGAAGACCGTTGATGCGGTGCTTGTGCAGCAGCTCGGCCACCAGGTGGAGCGGGGCGGTGGCTTCGATGCCGACGAATGGGCGCACCATCAGGTCGCGGGCCCGTCGTCCTTGGCCGATCTGGTCGTCGAGGGTCTCTTCGACCAGCCGGAGGGCGTCGGCGAGCCCCAGGTCGGTCACGACGGCGCTGGCGGCTTCGGCATGACCGCCGCCTCCGAGCGTGGCGCAGAGGGTTCCCACATCGAGCGAGCCGTCGGACCGCGCGATGACCCACACCCGTCCGGCAGCAGCGGTGAGGAGCACGACCACGGGCCAGCCCTCGGCCTCCCGCAAGGTGGTGAGGAGCGCGCCCAGCTCGGGTTCGTAGTCGTGGGTCTCGAGGTGGACGAGCGCGATGCGGGTGCCGTGGAGGGCGACGTGGCGAACGTTGTGGGCCATCCGCTCGAGGAGCAGCAGCTCGTGGCGGGTGTGGCCGCGGGGGACGTACTGGCGCACCCAGCCCACGTCGGCGCCCCATGCGATGCAGTGGGCGGCGCCTTGGTGGTCGACCGCGGTGGTGGCCGGAAAGGTGAAGTGGCCCGTGTCGACGTGGATGCCCACGAGCATCACACCCGCGACGGCAGGGGAGGGGACCTCGCCGGCGTTGAAGAGCACACACGCCAAGGCGGCGGTGCAGCTCGCGGCATCGGGGAGGGGGGCGCGGGGCAGGTCGGCGTCGTCTGGGGGGTGGGTGTCGTAGCAGCGCACTTCGCCGAAGCGGTCGAGGTGGCGAGCGACCGGACCGATGCGACCGGGACGTGCCGTGTCGGCCACCAACAGGAGCCCTCCGGCCGCCCACGCCACAGCCTCGGGGAGGTCTCTTTCGGTGAGGAGGAGGGGGAGGTGGGTCTCGTGGTCGGTCCACACCGCCCGCGCCTGGGCGTCGAGGCCATGGGGCACGAGCAAGCGGGCGTCGGGGTAGAGCACCGACAGCGCGACCAGACCGCCAATGCCGTCTACATCCGCATTCTCGTGCGTCACAATCAGAGTGGGGACAGGCGCATCGGCCATGAATCACCTCAAGGGGTGCGGGTCCGGCCTCAGTCCAGCCGAACCTCGAGCGCGCCTCCGGTGAGCAGTGCGGTCACTTCGTCGACCAGCTCTTCGGGCTGGAGGGTCTCGCCACGAAGGCTCGCGAGGAACACGGGCTCGCGGACCATTCCGAGGATGCAGCGCGACACGATGCGGGGGCGCTCGGTGCGGACGATGCCCAGCGCACGGCCCACTTCCAGTGCCCGCACCAGGCGGTCTTCGGCGGCGGCGTAGAATGCGCGGACGGCGGCATCCCCTTCGGCGTCGATGCCCACGGCCTCGGAGAACAGCAGGCGCACCACATCGGGGCGCATCACGGCTTCCACCACGTTCTGCACGTTCTGGCGCGCCTGGGGGGCGATGGGCCGGGTGACGTCGATGGGGACGACGGCCGCGCCGAGCTCGGTGGTGAGCTCGTCGAGCACCGCGGTGAACACGGCCCGCTTGCTCTCGAAGTAGTTGTAGAACGTGCCGCGGGCCACGCCGGCTTCGCGGATGATGTGCGACACGCCGGCCTTGTGGTAGCCGCGGTCGGCGAACACACGCCGGGCTGCACGCAACAGCTGGGTGCGTCGTTCTTCGGGGGAAAGCGGGGCTGCACGGGACATGGCCCGGCGCCTAACCGATGCCCGTGCAGATCGACTGCAGCACACACGAACTCCTTGACGGGTCTCGAACGAGCGGGCTACCGTCCAGGTAGACTGACGTGTCAGTCACCGTCTGTTCACCAGACTCTGCCTGGAAGACCTGCCCCCGAGCGGGTCGGCTTGGAGCCCCGATGAGCCACAGCCCCGTAGACGAGTCCCCCCCGTGCGCCGAGGACAGCGTCGCAGCGGATGTTCTGGACAGCACGCCAGCGCCGTCCGAGCCCCGCTTTGCGCACGTCACCACCGCCGCCATCGGCATCGACATCGGCTCCACCACCGTGAAAGCGGTCGTCTGCGACCCCGACACCCTCGAGGTGATGTGGTCCGACTACCAGCGCCACGAGACCCGTCAGCCAGAAAAAGTGCTCGAATTCCTCGTGCGCATCGGCGCGGCCTTTCCGAACGCCCGCAACATCCGGGTGTTCGTCACCGGCTCGGGCTCCGGACCGCTCGCCGAGCCCCTGGGGGCTCGGTTTGTGCAGGAGGTCAACGCCGTCACGCTGGCGGTGGAGCGCCTGCACCCCACCGTGGGCTCGGTCATCGAGCTGGGCGGCCAGGACGCCAAGATCATCATGTTCCGCGATGAGGTGGACGAAGACGGCAACCCCACCGGCGGCAAGAACGCCATCACGTCGATGAACGACAAGTGTGCCTCGGGAACCGGCGCCACCATCGACAAGTGCATGATCAAGGTGGGCATGCCGCAAGAGGAAGTGGCCAAGATTCCCTTCGACGCCCACAAGCTGCACCACGTCGCCGCCAAGTGTGGGGTCTTCGCCGAGACCGACATCGTCAACCTGGTGAAGAGCGGCATCCCCGGCGTCGAGATCATGAACTCGCTGGCCGACGCCATCGTCCACCAGAACCTCTCGGTGCTCACGCGGGGCAACACGCTGCGTCACGAGGTGCTGCTGCTCGGCGGTCCCAACACCTACCTGCCGTTCCTGGTGGAGTGTTGGCGGATGCGGATTCCCGAGACCTGGGAGTCCCGCGGCTACGACTACCCCCGCGACCGTCCCATCGAAGAGCTCATCTACACACCCGACAACGCCCAATACTACGCTGCATTCGGTGCCGTAGTGTTCGGCATGGCCGAGTCTGCAGACGACCCCGAGCTCGGCAAGTACAAGGGGCTCAACGGCCTCAAGAACTACATCCAACATGGGCGTGGCGCACGTCTGTCGGGCACCGCTCTGGGACCGCTGGTCCAGAGCAGCGCCGACCTCGACGCCTTCAAGGAACGCTTCGCCATTCCCCCATTCGACGCCGCGCGCTTCGAGCCCGGGCAGGTGGTGCGGGGTGTGATTGGGTTGGACGGCGGCTCCACCAGCTCCAAGGCTGTGCTGGTCGACCACGAGACGGGCGCGGTCCTCTACAAGGCGTACACCTTGTCGAAGGGCAACCCCATCCAAGACACCAAAGACATCCTCGCCGAGATCAAGGGGTACGTGGAGTCCCAGGGAGCCACCCTCGACTGCACGGGCTTCGGGGCCACAGGCTACGCGGCCAACGTGCTCGAAGAGAGCGTGAAGGCCGACGTCAACATCGTCGAGACGGTCGCGCACATGATGTCGGCCGTGCGCTATGTGCCCCATGCCGATGTGGTCTGCGACATCGGTGGCCAAGACATCAAGGTGCTGTTCCTCGCCGAGAACAAGGAAGGCACCCGCGATGTCCGCGACTTCCGCCTGTCCAACCAATGCAGCGCGGGCAACGGCATGCTGCTGCAGGCGATGGCCGACCAATTCGGCGTCCACCTCCACGACTACGCCGACACCGCCTTCTCCGCCGACCTCTCTCCCAAGTTCTCCTACGGTTGTGCCGTCTTCCTCGACGCCGACCGCGTGAACTTCCAGAAGGAAGGCTTCACCGCCCCCGAGATGCTGTCGGGTCTGGCCAAGGTGCTGCCCAAGAACGTGTGGCAGTACGTGGTGCAGGTGCCGCGTCTCGCCGAGTTCGGGCGTGTGTTCGTGCTCCAGGGTGGCACCCAACGCAACCTGGCCGCCGTGAAGGCGCAGGTCGACTACATCGAAGAGCGGGTCCCCGACTGTGAGGTCGTGGTGCACCCCCACACCGGTGAAGCGGGCGCCATCGGTGCTGCGATGGAGACCCTCCGTGTGGTCAAGCGCCGGGGCCACTCCACCTTCATCGGCCTCGACCAGGCCATCGACCTGGCGTACACCACGCGCAACGACGAGTCGACGGTCTGCCACTTCTGTCCCAACGAATGCAGCCGCACATTCATCGACACCGAGACGCCGGATGGTCGCACGAGTCGATACATTTCCGGCTTCTCTTGTGAGAAGGGCACGGTCGAGTCGAAGGAAGCGCTGAAGGTGTTGGCGAAGGAACGCAACGCGATTCGACGCCAGTACCCCAACCTGGTCGACGAAGAGAGCAAGCTCGCGTTCAAGCACTTCTACGAGCCCACGCCCCTGCCGCGGGCGGGCAGCTCGAAGAAAGACGTCAAGGTGCGCCGACGCATGCTGTTCCGGGTGGCCCGTCGGGTGGTCAACCGTGGCTTCCAGCGGTCGCACGCCGACTTGTCCCGCATCAGGATTGGCATGCCGCGGGTGATGAACCTCTACAGCACCGGGCCGTTCTTCCGCACCTACTTCGAGACGGTGGGCCTGCCGAAAGAGAACCTGGTCTGGTCCCCCGCCACCACCGAAGAGATGTGGGTGGAAGGTGGCCGCTACGGCAGCATCGACCCCTGCTACCCCAGCAAGGTCATCCAGGCGCACATCCACGAGCTCGTGTTCCATGCACACACGGATGAAAAGCGCCGCCGGGGCCCGCTCGACTTCATCTACTACCCCTGCCTCACCCACATCCCGTCGTTCCTGAACAACGTGATGGACACCGCTGCGTGTCCCATCGTGGCCGGCAGCCCGCTGGTGGTGAAGTCTGCCTTCACCAAGGAAGTCGACTTCTTCGCGCGTGAAGGCATCGAGTACATCGACGATGCGCTCACCTTCACCGAGCCGAACCTCCTCAAGAAGCGGATGTTCAACACCTGGGGCGAGCGTCTCGGCATCACGGAAGACGAGTCGGACTGGGCGGTCGACCAGGGCTTCGCTGCATTGCGTCGCTTCGACCAGATCCAGGAAGCCAAGGGCAAGGAGCTCATCGAGCAGATGGAGCGCGAAGACCGAGTCGCCATCTTGGTCATCGGTCGGCCCTACCACAACGACCCCGGCCTCAACCACGGCATCCCCGACGAATTCCAGGTGCTCGGCTACCCCGTCCTGTCGATTCGCAGCATTCCGAAAGACCCCGCCTGGCTGAAGCGCCGCATGCGTGGTCTTGCCGACCCCCTCGACCTCAACGATGTGTGGCCCGAGAACTTCAGCGCCAACAGCGTGCAGAAGGTGTGGGCCGCTCGATTTGCCGCCTACCACCCCAACATTGCGGTGCTCGACCTCTCGAGCTTCAAGTGTGGCCATGACGCCCCCACCTACGGGCTCATCGACCGCATCATCAAGACCGCCAAGGCACCCTACTCGGCGCTGCACGACCTCGACGCCAACAAGCCCGGTGGGTCCATCCAGATTCGGGTGAAGACCTACAGCCACAAGCTGAAGATGGTCGAAGAACAACTCAAGGACGAGTCGCACCTCCGGGTCGAGCTCGCCCGCCGGGTTGCGGAGAAGCGCGCACAGCTGCTGCGTCGCATGGAACACGAGTCCGGCCGCATCCCCGCCCGCTAGCCTTTTTGTCTACACGCCAACCCCACTCACTCGTCCAACCCCGCGGAGCCGCCATGAGCCACGTCGAGAACGAGTCTCAGATCACCGAAGACGTCATCTCGGACCTCCCCCCCGAAGACGCCCTCACAGACGACATGCGCGCACGTCTCGAGCAGCAGCTCGCCGAGTTCGCCGAGCAGGAGGCCCGCAAGCTGGGCCTCGGTCGCGACCAGTACACCGAGTACGTCAACACCGACTTCACGGCAGAACAGCGCCCCCACACCACCATCCTGGTGCGCGGGCTCACCTTGGCCCACGACGACCTCATCGCCGCTGCTTTGCGGGGCCTGGGCTACAAGGCCGAGCTGATGGACACCCCCGACAACGAGGCGCTCCAGTACGGCAAGGAATTCGGCAACCGCGGCCAGTGCAGCCCCACCTACTTCACCGTGGGCAACCTGGTGAAGACGCTCATCAAGATGCGCGACGAGCAGGGGATTCCCACCGAGACCATCCTCAACGACTACATCTTCGTCACGGCTGGCGCGTGTGGTCCGTGTCGCTTCGGCACCTACGTCACCGAGTACCGCAAGGCCCTGCGCGATGCCGGCTTCGACGGCTTCCGCGTGATGTTGTTCCAGCAGCAGGGCGGCGTGAAGCAGGCCACGGGCACCGAGCTGGGGCTCCAGATCAACCTCGACTTCGCGCTGGGGCTGGTCCGCGCCATCATGGCTGGCGACGTCATCAACCTCATCGGGTACCGCACCCGTCCGTACGAGGTCGAACAGGGCGCCACCGACCGCGCGATGGTCGAGTGCAAAGACATCCTGCGCAAGGCGTTCGCACGCAATGCAAGCATCGTCACGGCACTGGCCCGCTGCCGGCGTCGGATGGGCAAGGTGAAGGTCGACCGCACCCAACCCAAGCCCAAGGTGAGCATCATCGGTGAGTTCTGGGCCATGACCACCGAAGGCGACGGCAACTACAAGATGCAGCGCTTCTTGGAGTCGGAAGGAGCCGAGGTCGACGTGCAGAGCGTGACGGCTTGGATTCTCTTCATGATCTGGGAAAACAAGTACGACACTCTGTCCCGCCTCGAGCTCCGCGAGCACGACGACGCCCGCAAGGGCCTCGAGGGCAAGGACGGCACCCAGAAGCTCTGGATTCTGGCGGTTCTCGACAAGGTGGTGCGCAGCGTCTTCCAGCTGTACGCGAACACCGCGGGGCTCCATGGCTACGTGCTGCCCAACCTCGACGAAATCGCCCAGCTGGCCGAGTCGTCGTATGGCAACGAAGTACGGGGCGGCGAGGCCCACATGGAAGTGGGCAAGCTCATCCACTTTGTGGAGGACAAGTACAACCACATGACGCTCTCGGTGAAGCCCTTCGGCTGCATGCCGTCGAGTGGGGTGTCCGACGGTGTTCAGTCGCTCATCGGCGCGTGGTACCCGGAGGCCATCTTCCTGCCCATCGAGACCACCGGTGACGGCGCGGTCAACGTGTACAGCCGCGTGCAGATGATGCTCTTCAAGGCCCGCCAGAAGGCCCGCGAGGAGTTCCAGTCGGCCCTCGACGAGACCGGCATGGACGAAGCCACCTTCCGCAAGCGGATGTCGGGCTCGCGCCGCTTCTCGAAGACGCTGTGGAATCCCACACACAAGGTGGCCGGTACGGCGGCGAACTTCGTGTACGCCGTCGGTCGATGATGGCCTGATAGGGGCTGTTCTCGGGTGGGGTGGGTCGGCTGGCCCACCCCGTGTGCGTCTTGGCCCGACATCGGGGGCGCCACACGCTGGCAGCTTGGGCAAAGCAAGCGCCGTACACGCCAGCGGTCAGAGCGCCGTGGCGGACACCCATTTTCAGCGGAGCCTGACCGCGGTCAGGCTCCCGGGTGCGAAGACGCACTGTGACGATTGTGGCACGAGGGGTGCAAAGCGGCCGTGTGGCGGGGGCGAAGGCCGCCCTCTGTCCATTGCCCCACCCTCCTGCGCAGTCCCGCACTGCATCGTGAGCGCGCCCATGAACCTGCCCAAGAACCTCGGAGCCACCGACCGAGCCATCCGAATTGCCGTTGGCTACGTCATGCTGTTCAACTTCGTGTGGTTCCCGTTCACGGGCGACGTCATGTGGCTGGCCATCGCCGGCGCGGGCCTCATCCCCCTGGTCTCGGGCCTGATGGGCACCTGCCTGGTGTACCTGCCGGTGGGCTTCAGCACTGCCCCGAAGGTGGTCCCGGGCTGAGGTCGGAAGCCTCCGCCTCGCTGGGCTCGGTGCCTCCCCCTGGATGGGTCTTCTACCCGCACAAGTTTTGCGTTCCGCCGACAGAACACTGGAGCCTCGGTTGAGGCTGCCTCTGGGCTGGGCCCCTCCGGCGGGGGGACGACTCGCTTCGCTCCACACCGCCCCCTGGACCCCCTGTGCTGGTCCGGTGCCGATGGACGGTGGTTCGCAGGGGTCGACGGCTGGGGCCTGGTTCTGTCGAGCCGTTGCCGCTGGCCGGGCGACTTCGGGTTTGGGGCCCCCTCCGCCTCGCTGGGCTCGGCACCTTGTTCTCACAGTCCTCCCCCTTCAGGGGGAGGTGGCCCGAAGGGCCGGAGGGGGCCCCTTCGTGGATGGTCCTCCCCCTTCAGGGGTCTCGATGGGCTCGGGGGACGACGAATCGATGGGGCGGTGCCAGATTCGTCGCTTTGTTCGCTGGCGCTCACGCTCCGAACGACTCGGTCGAGGCTGACCGAGCTCGTGGGCACAGCAGTCCTCCCCCTCCGGGTCCCGCCCGCGGTCGACCCCGAAGGGTGCCAGCCATGGTCGTGCTGGTGCCCTCCGTGAGGGTCCCGCGTCAATCCCTCCATGGGGTGGATCGGTGCGGCGCCGATGCGTTACCTCCGGTGGCCGACCTGCCGTGTGCGATTCGGGTGGCTGGTTTCCTTCCGGAATCCCCGCCCTGACGGCATCTCCGCTGGCTCCGCCTCGGGCTTCGGCCCCCCGTGAACCACGGTGGATGAACCGCCCATCGCTCCCACGCACCGGTTTCTGATCCCTGGAGAACCCGTGGCTCCCACCGCCTACGCCGTCAAGACCCCCTCCGCCTCCGAGGGCCCGTGGACCAGCGCGGCCTACTTCGACGTGGACGGCACTCTGGTCGACACCAACCTGCTCGGCCCCACCGCCTGGTTCCTGCTCAACCAGTCGCGCCCGCACCACTCCATCATGCGCTTCGGCAAGGCGCTGCTCGGGGCCCCCGCCATGGCCCTTGCCGAGCTGCGCGACCGGCGGCTGTTCAACGAGCTGCTGTACGCCAACTTCAAGGGCATCACCTGGGACCGGATGGAGGTCGTGGGCCGCGACGTCTTCGAAGACATCGTCGAGCCCCGCATCTTCCGCGGCGCCCAAGACCTCGTCGACAAGTGCCACGCCGCCGGCCAGCGGGTCGTGCTCGTCACCGGCTCGCTCGACCACGTCATCAAGCACCTGGCCGACTACCTCGGCGCCGACGCCTACATCACCAACCGGCTCGAGTTCAAGGATGGCATCGCCACCGGCAAGCTCATGCGCCCGGTGGTGGCAGGCCCCGAAAAGGCCGGCATCATGGTCGAAGACGCCCGCATCCACGGCCACGACCTCGCCAAGTGCCACGGCTACTCCGACTCCTACTCCGATGTCCCGATGCTCTCGGTCGTCGGCCATCCCAACTGCATCAAGCCCGACTCGAAGCTGCGGCGCCTCGCCCAAGCCTACGCCTGGCCGGTGCTCGACATCGACCGCGCCCCCTCCGGCGGTCCCCGCTGAGCCCGCTCCTTCGATTCGCGTCTGTACCCACTCGTTCCTGATTTTCTGCGCCTGAGGCATCCATGAGCCTGGACCATCCCTGCGTCGTCACCATCGACCACCGCTCCCGCCCCCGCGTGCTCTTCAGCGGCACCCGCCTCGTCGAGGTCGACCTGCCCGTGGGCACCCGCGTGATGTACCCCAAGCCGCCGCTCGAGGGCCTCCCCGACCCCCGCGCCGCCGTCCGGTACGCGCTGAACCACCCCATGGGCACCGAGCCGCTCTACGCGATGCTCAAGCCGGGCATGAAGGTCACCATCGCGATTGACGACCTCTCCATGCCCCTGCCGTCGATGCAGCGTCCCGACACCCGCCAGATGGTCATCGAGGCCGTGCTGGGGCACCTCGACGACTACGCCGTCGACGACATCCACCTCATCATCGCCACCGCCTTCCACCGCCCCATGACCTCCGACGAAATTCGGCACGTCGTGGGCGACAAGGTGCACCGTCGCTTCTGGCCCGACCGCCTGTACAACCACGACGCCGAAAAGCCCGGTGGCCTCAAGTACCTGGGCACCACCGAAGACGGCATCGAGGTCGAGATCAACCGCCGGGCTGCCGAGAGCGACCTCGTCATCTACGTCAACCTCACCTTCGTGACGATGAACGGCGGCTACAAGTCGATGGGCACGGGCCTCGTGGGCTACCGCACCCTCCGCGGACACCACAACCCCAGCACCATCCGCAAGACCAAGTCGTACATGGAGCCCGCCCGCTCGCACCTCGCCGACAAGATGGTGAAGGTGGGCAAGCTCATCGAAGAGAACGTGAAGGTCTTCCACATCGAGACCACCGTGAACAATCGGATGTTCTCGCGTCCGCTCGATGTGTTGGCCCGCAACGAAGACGACCTCTCCGACGCCGAGTGGTCGGGCCTGCAAACACTGGTGCGCACCCTCAAGTGGCTGCCGCAGAACGCCCGCCAGGCCATCTTCGAGAAGGTGCCGGCCCCCTACGAGATGATTGCCGTGGCCGCCGGCGCCTGTGAGCCGGTGCACGACTACATCCTGCAGGCTTGCGAGAAGCAGGTGCTGGTGCCCATCGAGGGCCAGGCCGACATCGGCATCTTCCCGATTCCGTACATCTCGCCCTACAACGTGGGTGCGTTCCTCAACCCCATCCTCGTGAGCGTGATGGCGGAGGGGTACCTGCACAACCTGCACAAGGGCGCGCCCATCGTGAAGAAGGGCGGCACGATGATCATCATGCATCCGTGCACCGACAAATTCGACCGCGACCAGCACCAGGCCTACGCCGAGTTCTTCCACAAGCTCCTCCCGCAGACCCGCGACGCCATGGAGCTGCACAAGAAGTTCGAGCGCGAGTTCGCCAAGCATCCCGGCTACGTGCAGCAGTACCGTACGGGCAAGGCCTACCACCCCGTCCACCCCTTCTACATGTGGTACTGGGGCGAGAACGGCCGTGCACACCGCGGTCGCGTCATCGTGGTGGGCGCCGACAACGAGTACGTCCCTGGCATCCTCGGCTACGAGACCGCCAAGACCATGGACGAAGCCCTGCGGATGGCCCGCGAGACCGCTCCCGAAGACCCCAGCATCACGTGCTTCCGCATCAGCCCCGTGCTGATGGCCGACGTCAAGGCCGACCCCGCTCCGCCGGCCCTCACCGTCGAAGCCGAGTGAAGGAGGGCCCATGAATCCCGGCACCCACACCACCCCCACCGCCGTGGTGGCTCCCACGCCCGCCCGCACCGAGCTCGACCTCCGTGCCCAGCTCCAGGGCGCACGCCTGCTGGTCATCGGGTGCACGGGCTTCTTGGGCAAGGTCTGGCTCTCGATGCTCCTCACCCACTTCCCGGGTGAGGTCGACCACATCTGGATGGTGGTCCGCCCGCGCAAGCGTCGCGACGGCAGCATCCGGATGACCTCCGAAGAGCGCTTCTGGAAAGACGTCGCCACGTCCCCCGTGTTCGACCCCATCCGGGAGCGCTTCCCGGGGGCCGCCTATGAGGCCTTCCTCAAAGAAAAGATCACGGCGATTCCCGGCGACATCACCGAGGAGTACGCCGGCGTGCCCCAAGAGGTGCGCGACGAGCTCCGCGGCACGCTCACTGCATTGGTCAACTCGTCGGGCGTGGTCGACTTCAACCCGCCTCTCGACTACGCGCTGAACACCAACGCCTTCGGGATGCAGAACCTCGTTGCATTGTGTCGCGACCTGGGCGCTCCGGGCACCACCGGCCTGCCGATGCTGCACACGTCCACCTGTTACGTGGCGGGCGACCGCACGGGCCAGGTCGACGAAGTCAACCCGCTCACGCACCCCTTCCCCAAGACCGACCTCGACCGCAAGCACTGGAACCCCCAGCGCGAGATCGACGAGTGCATCGACCTCGTCGACAATGTGCGGCACCGGGCCAACGATGCGTTCCGCCAGTCGCACTTCCTCGACCAGGCGAAGAAGAACCTCCGCGACCGCAACGAACCCCGTCGCGGCACGGCGCTCGACCGCGAGCTCAAGAAGGTCAAGCGGGCATTCACCGACAAGCAGCTCGTCGAGTGGGGCACCGAGCGGGCCCAATACTGGGGCTGGCACAACATCTACACCTACACCAAGAGCATCGGCGAACAGATCCTCGCCACCTCTGGTGTGCCCTACGCCATCGGCCGTCCTGCAGTCATCGAGTCTGCACTCCAGTTTCCGCGTGTGGGTTGGAACGAAGGCATCAACACCTCTGGTCCGCTCATCTTCATCGCGGTCGAGGGCCTGTTCGACGTCCCATACAAGCCGGGCGCCGTGCTCGACGTCATCCCCGTCGACATCGTCGCTGCAGGCATGATGGCAACGTTGGGTGAGCTGCTCGAAGGCACCAACCGCGCGGTCTACCAATACGGCTCGTCCGACACCAACCCCATGACCATCAAGCGGATGGTGGAGCTGGTGGGCCTGTTCAAGCGCCGCCACTACCAAGCCAAGGGTAAGGGCAACCCCCTGGTCAACTTCGTGCAGAGTCGCTTGGAGTCCAGCCACGTGCCGCTCGCCGACTATTGGGCCAAGGGTCCCAAGGTTCGGTCGGAACAAGTGGGCACCCTCGCCAAGCGTGTGGGTGGGTTGGCCCGCGGTGCGTTCCGGGATGTGTTGTCACCCGCCGCCACCGGGCTCAAGGGGCTGTCCAAGTCGCTCAACATCCAGGCGCGCATCACCGACCAGTTTGTGCCGTTCACCGCCACGCACAACTACCGCTTCAGCACGAAGAACACGCGCGACGCCTGGAACCGCCTCCCGGAAGACCTCCGCGAGGCCATGCCGTTCGACCCCGAGCGCATCGACTGGCACCACTACATGCTCGAGGTGCACTGCCCGGGCATCGAAGAGAACGTCTCGCCGCTCATCCGCGACAAGATGAAGAAGGACGCCAAGCCGCTGGCGCGTCACGACGACCTCTGGGAGATGATCGAAGAGGTCGCCGACCGCCACGACCACGCACCCGCCCTGCTCCGCACGCACGAAGCCGGCTTCTCGCGCCTGTCGTACCGCCAGTTCAAGGCCCGCTGTGAGGCGGTGGCCGTTCGGCTGCTCCAGGCTGGCGTGAAGCCCGGCGACCGCGTGGTGCTGTCGGCCCGCAACCACCCGTACTGGGCCGTGTCGTACTTCGGCATCCTCCGTGCGAAGGCCGTGGCCGTGCCCCTCGACCCCGCCCTCGAGTCGGGTCCGGCCGCCACCATCCTGCGCAGCGCCATGCCCAGGCTGGCCATCCTCGACGAACGCTCGCGTGAGGGCATTGGTCCGGCGTGTGCGTCGGCCGACGAGCTGGTCGATGTCGTCGACATCATGGACATCTGCGAGCGCGGTGCTGTGGGCACACTTCCCGCCTACACCACCGACCCCGACGCCCTCGCCAGCATCCTCTACACCTCGGGCACCACAGGCGACCCCAAGGGCGTCATGCTGTCGCACGAGAACTTCACCAGCATGGTGTCGAGCATCGGGCGGCTGTTCCCGCTGGTCCAAGACGACCGCCTGCTCAGCGTCTTGCCGCTGCACCACGCCTTCGAGTTCGCGTGTGGCCTGCTGCTGCCGCTGTCGATGGGCGCCCGCATCATCTACTTGGATGAAATCAACGGCGACCGCCTGTCCTACGGCCTCAAGGAAGGTCGGGTGACGGCCATGGTGGGCGTGCCGGCCCTGTGGCAGCTCCTCGAGCGCCGCATCCGGGGCGAGATCAAGGAACGCGGCGCGCTCGTGAAGCTCGCCTTCGACACCATGATCGACGTGAACCTGGGCGCCGGGAAGAGCGTGGGCATCGACTTCGGCCGCCTGCTCTTCGGCTCGGTGCATGGTCGCTTCGGCGGCAACATCCGCATCCTCATCAGCGGTGGTGCGGCGCTGCCCAAGGCCACCCAAGACCTCTTCGTGGGCATCGGCCTCCCTCTGGCCGAAGGCTACGGTCTCACCGAAGCCGCTCCCGTGCTCACCGCCTCGGTCCCCAAGCCCGGCGCCAAGATTGGCCACGTGGGCAAGGCCATCCCGGGCGTGAAGGTACGCATCGTCAACCCCGACGACCAGGGCGTGGGCCAGGTGGAAGCCACCGGTCCCAACCTGATGAAGGGCTACTTCGGCAACGAAGAAGCCACGAAGGCCACCTTCACCGAAGACGGCTGGCTGCGCACCGGCGACCTCGGCAAGTTCGACCACAAGGGGCGCCTCACGCTCGTGGGCCGCGCCAAGGAAGTGGTGGTCACCGCCGCCGGCGAGAACATCTACCTCGACGACGTCGAGAACACCCTCGGCGAGATTTCTTTCGTCAAGGAGTTCTCGCTCGTGGGCGTCGACGACCCCCGCGGTGGTGAGCGTCTGGGGATGCTGGCCGTCCCCGACATCACGGCCGGGCACGCCCGCGCCAGCGCCCACGACAAGGCCCGCGAAGCCATCGACGAAGCGGTGTCCAAGCTGGCCTCGTACCAGCGTCCGGCCGTCATCCACCTCGTCGACGCCGACCTTCCCCGCACCGCCACCCGCAAGGTGCAGCGCAAGAAGGTCCGCGAGGTCATCGACCGCATCATCGCTGCCACTCCCGAGCGCCAGCTGGTCCAGGGCTCCGGCGACAGTCCGGTGCTCGCCGCGATTGCCGGTGTGGCCGGTGTCGACGCCTCCAAGGTCACCCCCGCCACCAAGCTGCGGGAGGCCTTCGGCTTCGACTCGCTGATGTTCGTGGAGCTGTCTTCGGCACTGGAGACCGTCGGTACCGGTCGCCCCGACGCCGATGCGCTGGCGCAGTGCGAGACCGCCGCCGACATCATCGCGCTGTGCGGTGCGCCGGCCCCCGAAAAGGTCGACCTCCCCGACCCCGAGCCCACCGGCCCCTACGAAGTCCCCGAGTGGCTGTCCGAGCCCCTCAAGGACCGCATGGCCGCCATCCAGAACGCCTTCAACGGCCCCGGGATGAACACCCGCGTGGAAGGTCGGGCCAACATCCCGGCCAACCGCCAGGTCATCGTGGTCAGCAACCACTCGTCGCACCTCGACATGGGCCTCGTGAAGTACGCCCTCGGTCGCTACGGCAAGAAGCTCACCGCGCTGGCCGCCAAGGA
>Ga0213833_1001011_pt1 | contig 21958 bp, 22 predicted proteins | sample SWATP21_FD_160575 | JGI IMG/M metagenome (GOLD analysis project Ga0213833, IMG submission 160575) | Coastal seawater microbial communities from Marineland, Florida, United States - SWA TP2 #1 | ecosystem: Environmental > Aquatic > Marine > Coastal | place: USA: Florida | collected 2016-08-14 | reverse complement strand
GCACCCGCACCCGCACCCGCACCCGTGCCCGCACCCGCACCCGTGCCCGCACCCGCACCCGCCACACCGACAGCGTCCTCCAACAACGGCCGCGTCGTGGACGAACGGCCCTGCGCCACCTGCTGCGCCGCCGCAGCCACCTCCGCGCGCTGGCGCTCGGACATGCCCGCGGCCAGCGCCTTCGGGTCGCCCTTTTCAATGTCCGCCACCACCTGCAGCGCCGTTTGCGGGTGCACCGCGGTGCGGGCGGCCGCAGGCGCCAGCGCCGTGCTCCACTCGCCGGTATCGCCCCGAATCACGCCGTCCGCGACCGTGACGACGCCGGAAAACACGCCGGCGCTCTTCCGCACCGCCGGCGGCATGCCGCCCTGCTCGCTGAGCAGCGCCGCGTACCGCGTCAACGCCACCACCCACTGCACCAGGCGCATGCCCATGCGGCTGCCGTTGCCCACGGGCGTGCCGGGTGGCGGCCACGCCGGGTGGCGCATGTACGCCTCCAGCGCCACCAGGTTGGCGTCGGGGATCTGGTTGGGGTCGACGGCCTCACACCGGGTGGCCAGCTCCGCCGGCGCCAGCAGCAGCATGCGGTGGCTGGCGGCCCATGAGGCCCCCGCCGCCGCGAGGTTGGGGCCCGTGAACCGGTACCCCGGCGACAGGAGGATGATCATGGCCTCCAGCATCAGCACGGCGTCCACCGGCGGGTCCTCCTGCACCGCCAGGGTGAACATGTCGGCCGCGCCGGCGGGGGCGTAGCGCAGGGCGTACGCCGCGTCCGCGGCGGTTTCGAGGTAGCCCTTGAGCATGGCGTCCTCCTTGGCCATGGCCTGGCGGTCGGCGGGGCCGACGCCGAGGACAGGGTTGTGGCCGCCGCCGCGGCGGTTGGACATGGCGCCGCGCACCAGGATGAACTGCGGCACGGGCGTGAGGCTGTTCTTCATGGTGGCGGCGGCGCGCAGGAAGGACTTGCGCGTGCGGGCGCCGATGCCGATGTCAACGCGCACGATGGCGGACCGACCGGCGTTCAACACCGCCTGCACGGCCGACACGTCCACCGCCTCCTTGCCCAGCGACACAAACACGCCGGGGAGCTCATGCAGCAGCGACTCGATGATGCGCTGTGCCGCGTACGACGGCACGTCGCGCGCCACCATGAGCACCATGGCCCGCGGCCGCAACCGGGCGTCGCCCAGCACGTCCTCCGGGACGTACAGCTGCAACCGCTCTTCGGCGGCGCGCTCCGCGCGCTTCTTGGTTTGCCGCGCCAGCGCCTTGCGGTCTGCCACCTCCTCGGCGCGGTCCGCGGTGGCCTCGCGCTGCTCGGCCGCGATGGTGGCTTCGATGGCCGACTCGATGGCGGGGGCGTCCATGAACTGCGGCAGCACGGTGGCCACCTCCACCATGGACTGCACCCAGATCAGGAGCCCGGACGCCGCGGCGACGCCCTTCTTCAGGCGCAGGCACGACGTTTGGTTCACGGCGGGGTCCAGGAAGCACGCGTTCACGGCCGACACGCGCGACGACGGCACAATCAGCCGGCTGGCCTTGGCTGCGTCGGACATGCGCCGCATGCGCGTCAGGAACCCGCGCTGGTTGATGGTGTGCCGCACCGTGCTCCACGGCAGCGTCATCGCCGCCACCTCCGCCTGCCGCTCCGCGTGCGTGGGCGGCAGCATGCGGTTCACCATGCGCGCGCCGTGGCGCTTCGACAGGATGTGGGACAGCGCGGTGGAGCCGTCGCGTCCGCCGGCCGCCGTGGTGGTGGCCAGCGTGTAGCGCCCCGACGCACTCACGCTTGAGCCGGCATCCGTGTGGCCGTCGCCGCCGCCGCCGCCGCCTCCCCAGGACATGAGCGCCGTGGCGGTCGTGAGGGAGTGGTCGTCCATGACTTGCGCACGGAGGTGCTCGATGGGCGAGATGAGGAGCAGGGCGCAGTGGACGAGGGACAAAATGGGCGGCAGGATGGTGGGCAGCGACGCCAGGTCCGCCAGGTCCTTCAGCCCCAGGTTGGCACACGCGTAGAACCCGGCGTCGGCGCTCTTCAACAACGTCCGCAGGTCCCACATGCGCTTGCGGCCGTGGCGGCCCCGAATGACGGCCTGGATCCGCGTGGCGCACCGATGCAGCAGCCGCTCGTGACGAATGGCGGCCACACGCTTGCGCCCCGCCACGCCGCGGGCCAGGCGCTGCACCCGCATCGCCGAGTCGCGCTCCAACCGAATGCGCGCGACGCGCACCCGTGCCTTGCGGCCCCGCGCGGCGCCTTGGATCTTGAGGGCGCCGTCGTTGTACCGCGCCCGGCGTGCCGCCACCGCGTTGCGCGCGGCCCTGCCACGCGCGATGCGCTGGATGTGCGTGGCCGCCTCCTGCTCCTCCATCTCCTGCGGCATGGGGCGGTGGGCGGCGCCGGCACGGGCGTTGGCCACCGCCTCCGCCTCGGCCATGGTGACGTCAAACTCCGACGCAAAGTCGGCGGCCACACCGTCCCCAACCTCGTCGCCCTCCACGGTGGTGACCACGTGCTCCGCGCCCGCCGCGCGCTTGGCGATGATGGGCGCGTTGCGGGCCTGAAGCACACGGTCGCGCGTCTCCTGCCGCACCCGCTCGCGGTGCTCCTCCTTCCGCTCCAACGCGGCCTGCTTGCGCGCCAGCGCCGCCTCCTGGTCCCGGATCTGCGTGCGCTTGAGCTCCACCACCGCCAGCTCCGCCTCCACACGCTCGTCCACCACCGGCGCGCCGGCGGTGCCCTCCTCGCCCACCTCACCCGTGGCGGCCAACGCCGCGGCCTCCCGCGCCATGCGACCCTCCTCCTCCGCCAGCTCCTGCTTCAGCGCCCGCAGCTGCGCCTCCAGCCGCCGCGTCTCGGACCGGGCCTTGGTGAGGTCGCGGTCCACGCGGGCGGCGCGCGACTGGTGGCTCACGGGCTTGGACCGCAGCCCGCGCGTGCCCGACTTGCCCAGCGGCGTCAACACGCCGCCGGACTTGAAGCCGCGGTGGCGCCCCTGTCGAGCGCCCTCCACTGGCGCGTCCCGAGCCATACCACCACCACCACCACCGCCGCCGGCAGCAGACGGCCCACGGTAGCTCGCGCCAGTGCTGCCCATGGAAAATCCGGCGTCCACCGCGCCGCTCTCCAGGTTCCACGGGTCCGCGGCGCTGGAGGGGGCACCACCACGCGGCGCATCGTCGAGTGACGAGGCGGACATCATGGGCGTCAGGCGTCGGGGTGCCGGGCTCTGCTGCGGGTGCTGCGGGTGCTGCGGCGAGGCACCGGCGCGAGAGAAGCCCATGGAGCTGTTCATCGTGCTGTTCATCATCGTGGCGTCCCCGGTGTGTGCACCACCGTCGAGGGAGGGGTCGTAGAACCGCCCTTCACGCTTGGCAGTGGCGTCGGCGTCCAAGGGTCGCAGCTCCGGCACCAGCCGCTGGTACGGGTCCATGATGAACCGGCCATGCACGCCCTCCTCGATCTCCAACGCCCCTTCCGCGTCACGCACACGCAACATGTCCAAGTCCCCGATGTGAGACGGCAGCTGCATGCCCACACCCGCAGCAGACGCGGATGCGCCCAGCCCCCCTCGCTGTTGCTGCTGCTGTTGCTGCCGGCCCAAACTCGGCAGCCCCATGTCGTTCACCACCGCCGTCTGGTACGGATGCCGCGGCCCGGCCGGCGCACGCGACGTCGGCTTCACGGTGCCGGAAGTCGGCACCACCGCGGTGCGGCCGCCGATCTCGTGAAACGTGTTGCTCGTGCCGCTTTGCAGGCCCGAGTGGCCGTGGGGACGGGTGTCACTCATGATCCCACCTGTGAAGGACGCCGACGCCACAGAGCCAGCGCCGGGGCGCACCGGGGCCCCGGCGCCACCTGCCAGGCTCCCGCCGGTGGAGCGCATGTCGAAGGTGGACCCAGCGCCACCACCACCCGCGGACGACGCAGCCATTTGACGTTGCCGCGCCTCACGTTCCTCTCGAAGGGACACGGGGATGATGAAGGGGTTGTGGACGAGGGAGAACCCGAGCCAGCGGCGCAGGGCGGGGAGTTGGTCCAGAAAGTCGCAGTCACAGCCGAGCTTCAGCATGTAGTTCAAGCCATTCCACACAAACGGTGCGGCACGAGGCTGCGTGTGCCGTGTGTGCGCCATGGGGTGTGTGAGGTGGAGACAGGTACAGGTACAGGACAGGACAGGACAGGACAGGAATGGACAGGCAGAACCACGTCAGCAAGACACGGCGCTGACGAGCGCCGGCGTAACATAACACACACCATGAACACCACAACAACGTCACGGTACAGACAGTGCGCCACACGTACAAGGCCACGTCGCCACTTCATAATGGACTCCACGACCTCCACCGTGCACAACCGCAGCAGGTCCAACAAGTCCACCAGCTCGCTCGTGACGGCAAAGTTGGTCTGGTCCGTCATCTGCCGGATGCGCTGCAGGTACCCCTCCCGCAGCAAAATCGTCTTCAACACCTCCATCTCTTGGGCAGGGTCGGCGGACTGCACACGCGAGAACGTGATGCCGCCACTCGGCGTCGCCACAGAGCCCCGCTGGTCCGACAGCGGGCCGGTGCGCACGGCCGGCGAGCCGCCACGCCAGGTGTCGGCCGTCGTGCCGCGGGACTGTCCCATCCCCATGCGCGCCGGTGTCGTGTGTGAAAACTCGGGATGGCGGCCACCCGTGGAGCCGTGGCCGGTGCTGGTGCGACGTCCACCGCTTGTGTGCCCGCGCGCCCGGCGGCGCTGCGTGCCGGCCGGGCTGCCCTGGTCAAACGCACTCACCATGCGGTGCTTGTTGCGTGCGTCCACGGCCTCCGCGCGGGCCATGCGCTTGCGGTGCCGCGTGAACTTGCGACTGCGGGTGTACGGGCAGTTGCGATCCGCCGCGGCGTCGTACTGCGGAATGCCGCGCTCCGTGATCTTGGTGGACGCATCAAACCCGGTGCTGCCCCGGCTACCACCACCCCCACGCCGGCGCGAACGCTGTGCATGTGGCAGGCCGCCACGGCGGCGGCCAGTGCTGCTGCGGCTCGCCCCAGGACCTGACAAAGCACGGCCACCGGAACGCGAGCTCGAAGCAAATCGTACGGACGGGCTGTTGTCGATGCCAGGCAGCTGCTGCCCGCTTTCCGCCCACGCCTGGCGTCGGTGCGCCATTGGTCACAAAGACGCTCACGTGCACAGGGGGATGAACTCTAAACACTGCCCAAGCCGCGACCCCCCACCCTACAATGGTGCCATGAAGGGGACAGACTTGCGTCAGCCACGCTTCCCAACCCAACCCTGGCGTCGTCACCTGCTCCGTTGCCAGGCCACTGCAACCTTCCGCAAGCCTATGGCTGGACACACCTCGTTGGCCGCAACGTAATGCTCCACGTGGCAAGGGCGGAGCACGCGAGCCAGTCAGTGTCGCTCCGGAGCGATGGTGCTGGACTCGAAGCTCCCATCCGTTGCAGCATGCCTGAGCCTCGTTTCTAACGAAAATAGCATTCATATCTTCAAATCAATCAATCTACGGGTCTCCGAGCGTTTCATGACTGTTGTTGCGTGCTGAAGCTGCGGTCTGCCGTACTGAACCGCGGGCAATCGCAAAACGTTTCGACCCCCACGACGTCGCACTTCGCACCCCCGGGAACGACCTCAAGCCGCGCATCTTCACACTCTAGCACGGTGTGGCAGCGCAACAGGACCGGCCCTTTCGCTCGTGGGTCCCACGGCCCAAGCTACTAGTGGGACAAGCCAGTGGGCATGGATTCGCGCGGCAGCCGCAAGAATCTCACGTCCACCATCCGTAGCGTGCCTTCTGCAGCTCGCCTTCAGCTTCAGCGGCATGAACGACACATAGATCGTGTCCAAAGTTTCACTGGAACGCCACGAAGCGCCAATGGGCGTACCCCGCCGCGGGACCCTTTGGTGCGTAGCGTGCATCCCATCCCCCCCCCATTCCAACTGCCCCTTACGCCCTCATGCAGTTCGCCTCACCTGACCCTACTGCTGTGTTCCTCTGCATTGTTGTACCCTCTTTTGCATGCGCTTGGCGATGTGGCATCACACACAGCGAGGTGCCTCGCCCCGCAACAGCCCGCTGCTCAGACGAGTTCTGAAAAAGCCCCACAGTGCGGCGAAACTGGGCCACTCAGGAAAACCTGCATCGCCAGCCTCTGCCGGAGCCGCATCCCCTCGTGTTCTAGCATTTCGCCATGCACCGGAGCGCAGTTCCACTGCTGCATCATGTACGTGGGCTGTGAGATGGGTAGAAACTGCCTGCGCATTGACGTTCAGTGTTCCCGTCCTTGGGTCAGTGCTGGCTACCGTATCTTCCAGGTCTTCGCTGTTTGACTCTTCCACTCCACGGTCGAACTTTGTTGGGACCTCTACGCCACGCCGATCGCGCTTTCAGTACGCAAGCATGGGGCAAATGCGGTACGTGCTCGTGCAGTGCAGTGCTGTGGGCAATCTTCGCGCGTTGGGCGATTGGATTGACGGCATGGATGCTGCGATGTTGCAGTGTCGTGCCTGATGGAACGCGCTACTCGCCGCGCGTTGCACCTGATGGTACAGCTTTGCGACTGCCAGAGAAGACTCGAGCAGCGCTTGAGAACAATCTTGTGCGGACTACGTCGACACCCGGTGTCGCCCACAAGCTCGAGAAGACAAAGCTCGGCTCGAGCTTTCGATTGGCACGCAAAACCGCACCAGTGCCATCCGTGGGTGGTCCGGCCGCAGTCGCCGCGCGCATGTCGGGAGACCACGAGATAGATGACATGGATGGCGAGGTACAGCTAGCCTTGGCGTCCTTGTTGGATGGTTCAGGTGTCGACATCGCCGCGGTGGAGTCCCCAGTGTCCATGCGTGACAAGGCCTCGCCCCCAGCGTTGGATGCAGCAAGTCCCGCCAGCCCCAGTGCCCGTCCGACTCCACGGCCTGGCGACAACAACCAGAACGCGTCCATGAAAGAACACCGAGTGCGCATGACGGAGTACCCCCTTCCGTCGGCCTCCCAAACCATGGAGACCAGCGGGATGCCCATGTTGGCATCGGCCATGTCGCTGGGTTCCTCCATGCACCTTGACATCGACACGGGTGGCCTTCAGGCGGAAAAGGTTGACCCCCAGTCTCTCTTGTTTCGTGGGATCAACTCGCAGTCGCCGCGCAAAACACAGACCCTGGTGGCCGACATGGTACCCAAAACGACGCACCAGGAAAACATGAAGAACATGCGCCGGCTCACACAGTTTCTTTCCGGGTATGGTTCCGAGGGAACGGACGCCAAAACGTTTGCCTCCGCAGCGGTGTTCTGCGAAGTGAAGCTTCGCGAGTTGCATGATCTGCGCCGTGCCTTCAACGACCCGTATCCCAACCCGTTTCACACAGCGGTACGTACCACCATCGAACTGAAAAAGAGTGCCATATCCATGTGGGGGAGCGCCGGTTGCCCGAGCCCACCTCGCCACTGACGTCGCATGCGTTGCCGCGTGTCTTGCATGCATGCATGTATTATCTTGTGCCCCTATGGGTTGGGATGTATTCATCTGTACGACCCTGGACAGGCCGTGTTTTCGCTGCTGGAGTCGATGTTCAAGCGCCTGGCAGGCTTTGCGCCGTCGCTGCAGCCGCTTCTGGAGGAGGTGTTGACGTGCGTGTACATGTCGCTCCCCACCGAGTCGTTCACCCCTGATGCCAAGACCCCAGGCGGCACGGACGCCGCTGGTGCGGGTCAAGGGGCTGGCACCGGGGCTGGCACGAAGCGTGAGTCCACGGACGCTGCTGGCGGCGCTGCAGCGGCCAAGCGGAAGCCGCAACGGGCACCACAGCGGCAAAAAAAGGGTAGAGCCACCACCCCCCGCTCCAAGGCGCGCATCAGCCCGTTGGAGGAGACGGCGGTGACGATCAAGCGGTTGTTGAATGGGGTTCCGTACTTTGTGGTGGCGCGGGATCTGCAGCTGCGGGTGCACTCGCTGGAAGTGGCCACAGCACTCAACAAGCGCCAGGGGCTGTTGACCAACCTGCGTGATGCTTTTTTCACGCGCATGTCGGCTCGACACAACAAGGCGCTCAAGTGGGCTGTACGTATCTCCAGCTGTGTTTTTGTGTTTTCTTTTCTTTTCTTTTCGCACAGCTGTCGCTGCCATGGATGCGATGCACGCAGAGATCCTCACAAGTATTGGCTTGCGATGGCCATGGTGCGCTTCAGATTTTCCAGCTGTGGAAGCAACAGGCGGAACGGTCTCGCCAACGCCGTGACGCCGCCATCAAGTGGATGAAGGCCATGTTTGTTGCCCACAGCTCGGTGTCGTTGAAGGACGTGTTTGATGCCTGGAAGCTCCTGGCATGGAAGGGTTCACGGCGGCGTATGAGAGAGAAAATACACCAGCTGACCCGGTGCGTGTGGAGGGTGAACTCGCAGCTGCAGTGTGCAATAGTGTGTGTGTTTGTGTTCCACGCATTACCCTTCCTTGCCTGTGCTGTGCATGTTGTGCTGCAGTGATCTGGAAGCGTTGGAGTACACCATGGAGGTCGAAACTGGCAAGAACAAGCGCACACAACGCGCACTTCAACGTGCTAATGTACGTGTCGTCACGGGTCACAGAGAGGCATGTGCACTTTCCACGACTCATCTCTTGCCGCGTGCCTCTATCACATCACAGGAGGAGAACAGTCAACTGCGCGCTGACCTCCGCATGCTCAAGGCCAACAGCCACCGCACGCAGCTTGTGCTGCATCTTCGCCAAGTCATTGGCAAGCTCACCGTGACAGTTCGAACGCTGTCCTCCTCCTGCCTTTCGCTCCTCCACAAAAGTGCCAGTGAGGCCATTTCAGTCCCCGACGCGTCTCGCTTGTGGGAGGTGCTGCAACACGAGGACATTGACATTGCGGACGCGGTCGCTGCGGAAGAGCATCAGCGCGCCGCCGCTGCCACTCATGGTTACTCCCCCACGACCTACGCTTCCGCAGGGGCAGCTGCCCGTGCTGCGGCGCTGAACACGCCCATCACGCACGTGCGCCAGAACGAGACAGCTGGGTCTGACGTGGTGCTCCACGCAGTGCAACAAGCAGCCAGCTCGGGCGCCAAGGAAGTCGAGGAGGAGGAGGAGGGACTTCAGGCGCAAGCCACGTCGCCGGCGGCGCCCCATGCGCCGGCGAACCCACCGCAAGTCACCGGCCAAGTCATGGCCTCCCCGCCCCCGACCGCGCCGTCTGCCCCTGGCGCGCACTTGGTGACGCCACCCACGAACGCGGGTACTCCCCCGACCTTGACTGTGCCACCATTGGCAACGTCCCCGTTTGGGTCTCGGTTGTCGTCGCCGGCTGCCGCGGCGGCGGGAGACGACGAAGGCACGGGCTCGACACCCGTCTCCACAGGCTCCACCCCGCGGTTGGAACTCGGCGCGAGCGCCGTCACGCCCGTCCTCAGGGACCACAAGCAGTGGCTGGAGAAGCAGCGCCAGGCGCGAGAAAAGCGTCTGAAGGAGGACGCCAGTGGTGGCAAGGCCAAACGCACCGTGTCCTTTGACCTGCAGGCGCAGACGGAAGGCGAGCAGGCTCAAGCAAAGACGCCCACCACGCGAAAGCCGCTGTCACAGAACGCGGCGCGCGCGTTGCAGGTCCTCCGTGCGCATGTCAAGAGCATGGTGGCCATCAAGCGCATGAAGGACAAGGTGAAGGCGAAGCAAACCATGCACACCGCCTCCCACGTGCGCAAGCAGTTTCGGCCGTTGTCGCGGAACAGCCGTGCTCGGGCGGAGCGCTTCTTGTCGCGGCGCACGTCGCGAAACAGCCTTGGCTCAAGCCCTGCGACAAGTGATACCGACATGCCCGAGGGCTACGAAGAGGATGATGAGGCGGGTTGGGGGTACGTAAGCAGAGGACACGGCCGTGTGGATGTTGTGTACGGTACCAACATGTTTGTGTTGTCGCCGTGGCGTGTGGTGTTTCAGCTATGATCTGCGATCGTATGCGGAGGAGTTCAAGGAAGCGGGTTTGCATGGAGAGGAACTGGTCGCGGCTGTCCGTGATGAGCAGCTCATGCGAGAAAGCTCGTACCAGTATTCGCAGCTGTCACCGCTTGAGAAGCGAATTCGGTACGCACGTGTACATTGGTTGCGTGGCCGCGGTTGGTTGGTTGATCTGCTGCGGTGGTCTCAACACTCTCCGTGGCTTGGGGTGTGTGCATTTGCTTTGCGTGTGGGTTTTGGCGCTATGCATGGCAACGCAACAGCACGCTTGAAGTGCTTCGCCATCTGCCGCCGGAGCGAGTGCTTCTGTTGTGGCTGAACTATCACATGAAGATGTCGGCCAAGAAAGGCGGAAACCCCCACAATCGCCATGTGCGCGACCTCCGGAACGACCTGAAGGATGGTAGCGTCCTGTTGACGGTCATGCGACAGGTCGCACACAAGAAGGCGCCCCAGGTATCCATCGACCCGTTGGAGCGGGCTGAACGCATCGTGCGCACGGCTGCGCGGTTGGATCCGCCAGTGGCACCGTTCATCACGCCCGGTCACATTGCGGATGGAAACGAAGCGCTACTTCAGGCGCTGACGTCGGAGCTGTTCACCACCCACCCAGGGTTAACCACCACGGGTGCGGAGTACAAGGCCATTCACAACGTGTTGGCCCAGGTCATTGTGGCATGGGACACGGTGACCCCTGCATTAGCGGTGCTGGGTGCCGACCAGGCGCTGCCAGCCGAAGGCGAGATCGAGGCTGATTTGTGGGCGTCCGGGCTGGACCTTATGACACAGCAGTCCCGGCTGCGCACGCGGAGAAGACAAACGTCGCGCAACGTGTCCCCTGCCGCCAGCAGAGTGCACACTCCCAGCCAAGCGACGCGCCGATTTGACTTTAACAAGTCGTACGTGGCAAGAATGAATGGCCCGTGTGCTGAAGTATCGCTATGTGTTTATGTGTGCGCCGCGCGGAACGTGCGTGAGGTGTGTGACTTGGAGACGGCTGTGCTGACGCGAACTTTGCCCACCACATCAGGTTCGAGGGGCTGCTGGCTGCACCAAACTGCGCCGACCATTCAGGTGGCAAGCGGTTGGAGGTGGACGTGACAGATGAAATGCGGGCTGCCGCGGAAAAGGAGCTGAAGCACTTTGACTTCACGGCACTGGGCGTCGGCGCGAAAGAAGACTTGTTGAACCTGCAGATGGCGCTGCCGCTGATTGAGCGCTACGCCCAGAGTGTTGCCCAGGCGGAGCGTGCAGTCAGGGGAGCGATGGAGTGGAGTCACTTGGGCCATCGTGTGTGGCACGAAGTGAACCAGCGGGTCGTGGCTCACACATGGAAGGTAGGCGGTGGAGCAGTCGTCGTGTGGTGCAGCTAACCCTCGTCGCATGGTGCCTGCGCATCATCTTGTCCGCCTTCTCGATTCACCAGTGCTGGGTTCTTGGGTGTGCTGTGATTCAATAGCTGTTCTACTATCGACTACTCTGCCCGCCTGAGCGGCAGATGTTCACCTCGTCTGACCCCTCGGAGCTCAAGCACTTTTACGAAGTGGACGCGGCCAGGCTGCGGGACGTGCTGCGTGACTGCACCCGTGGGCCCATCGACATGGCACGACAAGTCCGGCGCATGAGCCGCATGCTGTACAAGGTGCGAGGCGAGCTGTCAAAGATCTACCGCCACTACAGCCACTCTGGCACCGATGGTGGCAGCGGCGTGGCATTGACAAGCAATGAGTTCTGGCGCTTCGTGAAAGACACCAAGGTGGCCGAGAAGAACGACGCCTCGGCGACGCACATCGACCTGGTGTTTTCGTACGCCACCTCATATGACAAACGCGACACGGACTCGGTGTTCCGACGGGAGTTGAAGCCACCCGCGTGGATATCCTGCCTCATTCGGATCGCCGCGAAGAAGTTCTGGCGTGCGGCTCCACCCAAGCCCAAGGCGCGTTCTGCGGCTCCCGGCGACGACATTTCTACCGCCACCTCTCAACGTCGCCGTGGCGTCAGTCTTGCCAAGGCCCTGGGAATGCTCCTCAACTTGCACATTCTCCCGTTTGCGGCGCGCACGGATGCAGACAAGTTCCGTCATGAGCTCACGGTGCCAGAGGTACGCGCTGCGTGGCACTGGGCCAGTGACTCGCGTGCCGTTGACCATTGCTGTGGTGCTGTGGTGCTGTGGTACTGTGCTGTCATATGTGGCGCGTATGTGCGTGTTGTGTCGTTTTGCGAACACAGCTGCGAGAGGTGTTTGTCAAGCACCGCAAAGACCTCGTGCGTGTGTTTGCGCACTATGCGCAATCGGATATGTCAACGCTGAAGGCTGCATCGCACCTCGACACACTCAATGCTGTCGAGTTCATCAAGCTACTGCGCGACACCAATCTCATGGACCTTCGGCTGACAGAGGTGGTAGCACGGGCAATTTTCTCGAGTGCACAGATGGTATGGTTGTCCCCAGGGGGGCGTCATGAAGGTGCTTGTTTCAAATGCCAACTTACATGTTCCATGTTCCCTTGGGTTTCAGGACGAGGTTGGGGCGGCCGTTGGTGGAGGAACAAACGATGGGTCGTCAATGCCTGGTGAGATGTCTTTTGGAGAATTCCAAGAGGCACTGTGCGGATTGGCGCACTTCCGACAATGCAATCCGTACCTTCAATTGCATGTTCGGTACGTCGTTGTGTACCGCATTGCGATGTTGGGGGGACATGCTCCTCACGTTTCCATGGTGGGTTCGACAGGGTGGCTGCATTCCTTGAGGAGGACTTCCTGCCCCGCGCGTGCAAGGTTAAGATGCAGAAGAGCAGCCGCATTGCGAAAAAGCTGCTGCGTCTGGCAAACGCTGCAAGTGTTGTGAGCGGCATGAAGAAGCGCGCGCTACGCACTGCCTCTTCCAAGCTCAAACGCACCAAGTCAAAGCGCGTGGTCCATACGAGTACGAGCCGGTCACGTAACAATGGTGGAAAGGAACAAGAGGAAGAGAGCGATGGGCCCATTGTGATGGAAATCCTGCCATCCAAGGAAGATGGAACGCGTGGTGCCACAGGGGTGTAGTGCAGTCGTATCATGAGTGCGACGAATACACCAACATGTTTGTAACTTTACTCGGATTTCGCACGTTCCGAGCACCCTCCCTTCTTGACAGCTTCAGCTGACTGGAAAAGGTCACACGGTGGTGCACACCAGGTCCTCACAGGACATTGCCACAGGCGTTTCCCGCAAGGCGCGCATCATGCCGCGTGCCCCACGCGAGAAGAAGGCCAAGAAAGGGCAAAGGTCGAAGCATGGATCCGGCAATGAGCGGGTGGACAAGGAGATGGGCTTTGTCAAGGCACGCCCCAAGATGCGCACCGCCGACGATGTGATCAAGCGCATCAGGTGCGTTTCGAATCGTGTGGATGATACGATTTGAGTGCTTGTTGGTCATGGGGCTTCGTCTTGAGCAAAGATGGTGAGTGTGTTCTCACGCGGGCGGACGTGTTTTGCTGTGCAGCTGGGACCCGGACTTCGTGGCTGATGAGTTTATTGTGGGCTACATTGACCGCTTCACCGGTTTGAAAGAAAAGAAGTTCTCTAAACTGTCTTGGTACGCTCCCGTCTTCGCCCACACCCCCCTTGCGTTCCAACCCGCCTTGCATGCCTGAGTGTGGGCAACAACCAACCATGTGCTGTGTTGCCGTGCACGTTTTCTGTCCGTCGCTTTGTGCACAGGCGTCGTGACCTCTACAATGTCGAGAAGTGGGACAACACTGTTCTTCAGCATCGCATTGAGTACTTCAAGTGGCGTGGAATCAAAGTGTGGGACAAAGCGCAGCGCATGGACCTCGTGTTTGGTTCCAGTGGTGTCGCCCTCGGGACGCCGCTTCTTCCTGACATGCTGCACGACCCTCAGTACGCCGTCATCCCCGATGATGGAGCCGCCAGCACTGACGAGGATGAAGAGGACACGACAGGTCGTGGAAGAGGCGCTCGCAGCCGGCGGGCAGCGAGAGCACGAGCAAAGCGAGCGTCGGCAGGCGAGCCGCGCCCGACGCACTTTTTTTGCGTGCACATCTCGAACAAGAAACTTGCGCGTCGTGTTGCAGCTGTCCAACGCCATGTGGTTGCTTTTGACGAGCGTCTCAGTGCCGCGGTGTTGCCCGCGTCGCGTCTTCACATCACGCTGTGCACAGCACGGTTGGTGAAGGACAAAGATGTCGAGACCGCGGCGCGTGTGCTGCGAGACACGATGCCCGCCATCGCTGCTGAGCTTGCAGCCGACCCCACCCTCACCTTCTCTGAGCTATCTTGCTTCCGAGACCGCGTGTTGGTGGCCCAGCCTCACCGGCATGTGGGCTTAATGGCAGCGCAGCGTCTGCTGCTTGATGCGCTCCGCCGAGCCGGAGTCAACTTGGCCGGGAATCGTGAGGACTTCGTTCCCCACATGACCATTGTGAAGCTTGGGCGGCAACTTGTTCGTGAGCTGTCCTGTCTGGACCAGGCGTCGTGGTCTGCTCACCGCGACTCTGTTCAAGGACATGCGCGCGTGAAGTCCATTCGGCTTTGTCTCATGAGCAAGGCAGGTCTTTCTGATGACGAGTTCTACAAGACGGTGTGCAAGGCAAAGGTGTCGGACTTGGGGGTGTCCATGGCAATGCCAGTGTTTGCTGGTGCAGGTGCCGGTGCAGGTGCTGGTGCCGGTGCTGGTGGAGGTGCAGGTGCTGGGGCTGCTGTCACCAACAGCTTTGGCAACACTGGCACAGACGCTGGCGTGCCATTGCCACCGCCAGTGGCGCTGCTCCGCCAGGTGTCGGACGCTTTCCGCCAAGGCCTGTTGGATCCCGAGGAGCGCGGGCTCCTTAAGGATGAGCTGCTGGGAAGTTTCGGCCAGCCCGATGTGGTGCGCCGTGTTGCCAGTCGCTTGGAGTCGGCGTTTGCCTCTGCCGCGCCGGCTGCCGCCGTGGGCACCGTTGCGACTGTGGGTCCGTCCGACCGCCGCCCAATGCCACCGCCACCACCACCGCCACCATCCTTGCCCACCCAACTGCTGCGGCAAACCTCAGCGCTCGCCAACGCCGGCGTTCTGTCCGTGGAAGAGAAGGGCGCCATGAAGGACTCCATCCTTGGTGCCATTCCCACCGGCCTGGGCACTGGCGGCGACGGCCGCGCCATTGGCTCTCGCGGCACGCGTTCCTCCAAAGCACAGCAGCGTGACGACCCCGACCAGGCGTTTGGTGAGGTGTTGCAGCGCCTGCACCGAGCCGTGTTGTCAGCCACGGGTGGGCAACAAGCCTCTGGCGCCGCTCCGTCCCCGATTCTCTCGCCACCCACGCGGGAAGAGCTTCTCGCCATCACCCCCACCGGTGCGTTGGAAACCAGCACGGTGGTGCGAGAGCTTCTTCGCTGCGCTGCGCGCACTCCACAAGACGCACGACCGACTGTGGTCATCATGCGCGGGCTCCCGGGCTCTGGAAAGTCGTACCTGGCCGTTCAAATTGCCAACGCGCTGCGCAGTGGCCCTGAGGAAACCCCGGCGCTGATATGTAGCGCCGATCACTACTTTACGGGAACGGACGGGGTTTATCGCTTTGTTCCTTCCAGAGTGGTGCGTGAGGAGGCGTGGGGGGAGACAGTTCGCTGACTTCGCTGAGGCTTGTTGTGTGTATGTGCGCGCACTCGGCTTGCATGTGTGTTCTTGTTCGAACCAGTGCTGACATGATGTGCCTTTTGCACAGCCTGACGCCCATGCTCAGTGCCGCGCAAGGTTCAAGGACGCTCTGTTCCGTGGTAAACGGTCCATCGTCGTCGACAACACGCACAGCAAGGCGTGGGAGTATCGGTTCTACCAACGCATGGCGGTGGTGTTTGGCTGCAAGTTGGCGGTCGTGGAAGTGATCTGCCCTTCACCAAACTCTCTGGCGCTCTTCACTCAGCGGTGCCTCCACAACGTCGGTGCCAAGGCCATGCAGCGCATGAAAAATCGGTGGCAAAAAGACGCCTCCGCATGGCTTGTGCACCCGTGGTTGGGTCTACCCGCGGCCATGCCAGCCGCACCAACGACTCGCCATGGCGACAGCCCTGGTGACCAGCGTTGCGTGTACATGGGAGTGTTTTTGGCCCCCGAGGCATCGTCGGCGCTTCTCGAGATCTTCCCTGCCCTGCACCCGCGGGTCTACGCTCGTACGTGTCACGCTGGGCTTTCTCCTCTCGCGTGCATTGTGGCTATGGAACGCCTCACGCTGTTGGTGTGTGTTCGCCCGCTCGGTGCTGCATGTGCGTTTGGCCGCACTGTGCCGCAGATCATTGCACGCTGCGCTTCCAACCCACTTGGGAGCAAGTGCGGGCTTGTCCTGTCGGGACACGGGTGCCATTGCGTGCCACGGTTCATCTGTGTGATGACAAAGTCCAGGCTGTTGGTGGTGCGTGTTGATGGGTGGACGCTTTTTTGTGAACCGCGTGTGCGGTTGGCCTCACTTCATCGATTTCGTGTTGTACATCCCCCATTATGCACGACAGTAACCGTTGAGCATGCTGAAGTGGCGGCCATGTGTCAACGGAACCCCCACATCACCGTATCAGTCGCGGAGCACGGGCGACCAGCGGATTCGAAGAACCTCCTTGCTTCGAGTGGCGATGCGACGCCCGTGGATGTCTCATGCGTGGTGGAGGGAGTGGTTGGCGTTTTCGTCGGTGGGAAGCCCGTTGTCTCGGAAGAGGCATTCCATGCGTATCTTGCCAAGTTCGCTCCCTCGGCTCCTGATGCTGGTGTTGGTGTTGGTGCTGGTGCCGGTGCCGGTGCTGGTACTGGTGTTGGCGCTGGTGCTGGCGCTGGTGCTGGTGCTGGCTCTGGTGCAGGTGCTGGCGCTGGTGCAGGTGCTGGCGCTGGAGCTGGAGCTAGCACAAGTGCGACTGGCGCGGAACCTGTTGCTTTGCTTGACATGGCTGCCAAGTTTGGGGCGTTGTCTGGCGAACAAGGTTCGAATGAGTTGCGCGCGCCCTTCTCCGTGGTGGTGGTGACCTATGATCTCTTGCAGGCACTGTGAGCACGCTGAACATCTTCGATTTTGATGACACCCTGTTCGACACTCCGGACTACGAGACTGGGCGCAGGTTTGTGCACTGTGTTGTCTGACAGAAAGCGTGGCCCCATTCATTCTTACGACGTGTGGTTGCAGTGAATACACGCGCTTGACGGGTACCCCGTGGAAGCATTCGGGTTGGCTGGCCCATCCTGAGTCACTTTTGCCACCCATGGTTGTACGTGTTCAATCCAGCGTCCCTGCGTGGTGCGTTTGTTTTGTGTGTTTTCATCTCGCTCATGACTGTTGTTCGCGTGCAGGTGAAGCCGTCTTTCGCCCTTCCCACGTTCCGAGAGGTGAGTGGCCTTCCCGGAACGATCACAGTGGTGATGACCGGTCGACAGGAGTGCATTCGCAACGCGGTTGCTGGAGTACTGCGTGACGAGGGACTGTCGTATGACCTCCTTGTGCTGAAGCCCAATGCTGGTACGAACGCCATTTGTGCGCGTGCGGTCGCTAGACATGACGTTTGATGGCCATCTCATTTTATGGGGGGTTTTCTTGTGTGTTGTGTGTGTGTCCAGGCCCGACCCCTGACTTCAAGAAGCAGGCGGTGGTGGACATGCTGAGGCTTCCTATCATGGAGAACGTGTGCAAAATCAACGTGCGTTGGACTCCGCGGGGTTGGTTGGCTTTTCGTGGTGAGGCCGTGCATCACATGACGATTGTGTGCGGTTTCCGTGTGTGTCGGTGTGCGTTGTGCGTTGTGCAGGTGTGGGAAGACCGACCCGAGAACGTTACCGCGATGGAGTCTGCCGTGGCGGATTCCCCTCACATCTCGATGACCTGCATGATGCCTCCCCCCGCTGGATCAAGCGCGGCACGTGGACAGCAGGAGTCTCCATTGGAGCAAGCACTGCACGCTTTGGGACTTGCTTCGACACCTGCTCGCCGCACAACGGTGTTCTCCTGCCTGCAGTACTTGGCTGCTGCATGGCGGACAGTGTCTGGGGCCACATCACTCGGTGGTGACGCCCCTGCATCCAAGGCAGGCCATCTGTCACAGGCACAGTGGTACTCTCACTACCACTGCCTGCCGTTTGGCTCCTTCGGCTTTGGTCGCTGTCCTGCCGGAGGCGATGTGGATGTGTGCCTGGTCGCGGCTGCACCTTCCCGTGGGTCGTCCACGGTCAAGCTTTCGTCCCCATTGGAGTGTGCGAATGCACTGTCCAACTGGCTGACCTCTCGCAACGGCATCGCGGGTGAGCCAACCGTGTACACATACGTCGGTGCCTCGCAAAGGTACTGCCCCCCCCCGCCCCCGTTATGTTTTTGTTTTTTATTTTGCCCGTGCATGCGTGTGCGCGTGTGGTAGGCCATGTGTTGGTCGTGGCGACCGCGACTTGGGGCGTGTGTGGTGTGTGTCATAGATTGGGTGAATATGGTGTGCGGTGCTTGGTGAACGTGGTGCGGTACTTGTTCTAACGGTACCCCTGCCTGCCTGGTCCCAGATGCCCGCGCATGAAGGTGCGCGTCGCGTTCCCTTGGTGCACGTCCGTCGAGATGGACTGCGTCTTTGCCACACTTACCTCCGGAGACGTTCCCGCCCTCACGGAGGACGGCCGCGTGCCACTCAACGAGCTGCGAGCCCTGTGCTCCGACAACGTCGATCGCGCCGCACTTGCCGGCCCGGTGTTCCTGCACAACGTCCACCGCCACCTCCCCGACGACACGGTGTGTCGCCCCTTCGTCGCCAGCATTGAAGCCGTGGCGCGCTACCTGTCCACCAAACGGCTCAAGGGCAGCCAGTTTGGGCTCCCTCGCACGTTTCACCTCGTGGAGATGATGGCGTTTCTTGTGGGGGCCGCCCGCCACACGCGTGGCGCGATCGCCCACCCCCCACGCACCCGTGGACGCGCCTGGTGCACGGTGTTCCTCAAGGCCGCGCGGCGCCTTGTGAGCCGCGACCTCCGCCGACGTTCTGCGACGGCCTCTGCGGCCACTGCTGTGGAGGGTGGCGCCGCCGTCGACGCCGATTTGACGGTGCCGCCGACGTGGATGCCACGTGCCGATGACCTGGTGGTCGCGTTTGCGGATGCGGTGCGGCGCATGGATGCCGCCGCGTGGGCTGAGGTTACGGGCGACACGGTGCCTTCTGCGTGGCTGCCGTATGTGACGGCAGTTTGCGCACGGATGCACAAGGCGTTTGCTCCCATGCGAGTGCCGGGTGCCGATGTTCAAGTGGACGCATGGACGACGATCCTGTGCGAGGTACGGCCTGTGCTCGTGAGCGGTTTGTTGTTTGTTTGTTTGCTTTTCGGTGTTCTTCCTGGTGTCGGTTTTGCCTTGCTGTCGTGTTGCTCTGGCTGCTGTCGTGTTGTTCTGGCTGCTGTTCTGGCTGGCTGGCTGCTGTTCTGGCTGGCTGGCTGCTGTTCTGCTTTGCTGCCGTTTCGTGGCTCCTCCTCACACAACCTCCCTTGTCTCTGTTCGTCCCCAGCGCGCCTTGTTTCCTCCGTCGACAGACTTCGTGGTGGTTGAACTGTCTTGCGGTGCCAAGCAGGGTGCCCAGCCAGACCACCACCACGTGTGGTCCATGGCCACACTGCTGTCCAGTCGCTTTCCCACCTTCCTGCGCCGCCTCCTCCACGACATGCCCTCTGGTGCGGTCGTGCCGGATGGGTGCGGCAGTTCGTTGAGCTCAAGCGCGATCCGAGTCGCTGTCCGAGGCTCAAGCGACAGTGCTTCTCGTCGAAGCCTCGTGAAGCGTCTTGGTGCTGTGTTCGGGGTGCGTTGTGCATGGTGCTTTCCCATCCCAATGTTGACGTTGGTGCTTTTGTACCCACCCCTCTCCTGACCCGCTTCCTTTTGCTTTTGTTGTTGCTGTTGTTCGTGTGTCCGTCCGTGTGTGCTTTCGTGTGTGTCGCCCCCATCAGCCCCTGGTCGATGAGCTAGGACGCAGCCCGTTCGCAGCCAACGCCCGCGTGGCTGTGAACGCATTCGGTTCAACCATTGCCGAGACATCCAAGGGCGGCTCTACAGCTCCGTCCTTCACCTCGACGTCCCATCACAGCGGGCGCAACGCGCGGGGTTTGGACACCAGCACGCGACGTCGCATCCAGGCCTACGCGGAGCAGTGTGCGCAACCCGGTTCGCCCCCGTCCCCCCTGTCCCTCCCCTTGTCGCTTACAGCGTTTCAACGCCGAGAGGCGCACGAGTTGGCGCAGGATCTCGGCCTGCACCATGAAAGTGTGGGCCATGATCGGGCGACACGGCGCGTGGTGCTGTCAGCCAGACCTTAGTTTGTAACTAGAATAAAACATTGTGACCAAACGCGAACCTTGAAGCCATGCCTCCTGAGTGCGCACATGAACTGCCTTCCTCTTGACTGCTTGCGTGTTTGTCTCTTGTGTGGCCGGCCCATGCTGTGACGCAAACGCGCGCGTGTGGAGCTCGTGCCAAGATGATACCATCAACACTGCGCACCGCACTATCTCTGTGCGCGTGCCTGATGGTGTTGACGAGCGTGTCATGCGCCCAGAGTGAGGTGTGTTGTTGGCGTGGCGCGTCCTTGCTGCTGCTTTGTGAATTCGCCTGTGTAGCTGCGGGTCACCTTGTTGTATTGTGCACACTGTGGCGGCTCCAGGACCCCACTGCCGCTGCCACCTGTGTGATGTGGCGTCAAACAGCGGATTGTTCCGCCAAAGGGCCTCGCGAAGCGCATTTGGATCAGAGCTGTGATAGCACCATCACAACACAGCAGTCTGGCTTCTGTGAGTGCAAAGGAGCCATCATCCCCCACAACTGTGGCCATCCTGCGTTTTCTTGTCACAAAGAATGTAGGTGACGGCAGCAGGTGCGCCCCTGTCGTGCTATCGCGCCCTCACGTCTGCCTGTCGATGTTGGGTTGCTGCAGGCGCAGACTTCTCTGGCATGGACCCAGGTGAGGCCGAGCACCCAAGTGAGGAAGCTGTCCCGTCTTCGCCTCCCAGTCAGTCCACTGACTTGCAAGTGACGATGCTGCGCAACGAGGTCGCCCGGCTACGCGACGAAATGCACCAGTTGTCACTTCGCATGGCAGACGTGGAGTCCATCTCAGGTAATGATGGCAGTTGTTGTTGTTGTTGTTGTTGTTATTGTTGTTGTTGTTGTGTGCGTGGTCTGGGGGGTATGGATGCGAAAGCAATTGATGTGCGCTCCGTGGTCGTTTGTGTTTTGGTAGCACGGTCTGTGGAAGCCACGGAAACCCCGTCTTCACAAGCGAAGCCAAGCTCCGACACCCCTGTGGACACCGCGCCATCACACACGGACACAGCGCCAACAGAGGCACTCGAACCCGAAGCAGACCGCACCCCCACAATCAAAGCGAACTGGGGAGCCAAGAAACCGCGCCTGGGACGGAAGCTGTGGCAGAAGCACGGTCGTGTGGGAGACCCGTTGCCTGGTTTGCTGAGTAAGCTGGCCGAAGACACGAAGCCTCCTCCCAACAGCCATGTGCTTGAGGATGATCCCGACGAAGAGCAATTTCGGTTGTCTGCAGACGATATTGTTTCCGTTCGAGCGGCGCTCGTGGACCACCAGTCGCGCATGCATCAAACATTGGCTTCTGCCGCTGCTGGCCACGATGCAACTGCCAAGGACGTGTTGGTGGGTGAAGATGGCAGCACTGTCCATACCACAACCCACCCTCCTCTGGCTGGTGGTACATGGACGCCGTGTCCTGCGCAGTCTCGTGTGGCACCCGTGGCGCCGTTTTCCTTCTTGCGCCTTCCCAGCAACGACACCTCGTTGCAGCGCCTGCACGCTGTGCGGGAAGCGTTCAAGCACGCTTGGTCAGGATACCAGAAATTTGCGTGGGGAAACGACACGCTGTCGCCGCTGTCAAAGCGGCCTGGAAAGGACCAACTTGCCATGGGCATCTCCATTGTAGACTCACTCGACTCGCTGATGGTGTGTCCACACAACTGTGTGTGTGTGTGTGTGTGTGTGTGTGTGTGTGGGGGTGTGGGTGC
>Ga0213833_1001010_pt1 | contig 21983 bp, 28 predicted proteins | sample SWATP21_FD_160575 | JGI IMG/M metagenome (GOLD analysis project Ga0213833, IMG submission 160575) | Coastal seawater microbial communities from Marineland, Florida, United States - SWA TP2 #1 | ecosystem: Environmental > Aquatic > Marine > Coastal | place: USA: Florida | collected 2016-08-14 | reverse complement strand
GAGAGAGAGAGAGAGAGAGAGGGAGAGAGAGAGAGAGAGAGAGGGAGAGAGAGAGTAGTGAGTGCCAATCTTCACACGCCGGCAACACGGAACAAGCAACGCAACGCAGTTTACAAACGCAACAGCCAAACCACGACGTACGTTGTACACGTATTGCAGCTGCTTGGGAGACGCAACGGAGTTGATGGCAAACAAGTTGCCAATCTTACCAACAAATCCGTACTGGTGGTCGGCGTGCATACCGATGGTCAAGCCGTTCACCTGCTGCACCGAACGAGTGCCAACAGACTGAACAAGCAGCTGGGCGTCCTTGAACAGGCGAACCTTGCCGCTGCCGGCGGAGGAGAACGCCACCGCCACGTGAGTCCACACGCCGTAGTCGATCACAAACTCGTCCGAGTGCAAGGCGACACAACCGTCCTGGGCGTTGCCCCAGTCGACCTTCAGCTGCCGGTTGCCAGTGTTCCAGGCGTTGACATACAGAGCGAAGCCGTTGCGCTGCGAAACGGCGGCGCACCCTGTCCAGCGGTTGGCGAACACGGTCTTCAACTGCTCCTCCTTGTTGTTGGGGTCGAGGTAAATCCACGCACCAATGGTGACATCGGGTGCGTCCAAGGGGTCGTCCAAACGCACATAGTTGTCGCCATAGAACGTCATGGCATCCTCAGGCCCTGTGCCAGACGCGGTAGGCTTGGCGCGACCACGCAGACCACCACCGGCACCAGCCGTCGGCACCATGGCGGGCTGCTCTGCCGCTGCACGCTGGGGATGAGACGGCTGCGTGGCAACAGGGGTCGGCGTCATGACAGGGTCGGGCTGGCGCAGTGGCTGCTGTGGTGTCGGCTGTGGCTGCGTGGGTGGCGGCGCAAACACGGGTTGCGCGGGCTGTGCAGGCTGCGCAGGCGGTGCGGGCGGCGGTGTGTACGGGCGCTGTTGCTGCTGCTGTGGAGCGGGAACTGAGGGGAGGGGGGCTTCAAAAGGAGTTGGTTGCGCCATGGCCGCACGGGGTTGAGCTGGCGGCAGCGGGGGTCCGGTCGGAATTGCGGCACCGGTCTGGGTGAGCGTGTTCCAGGGTTTGGCGTCGGAGGCCGCCGCGCCGTCGTGCATGTGAAAGAACGTGGTGCCAATGAAGATACCGAGCATAAAGACAACGGTGGCAAACGCGAACAGCATCAACAGGCGTCCGCCTGGTCGCAAGATGGCAGGCACCGCAGACCAATGTCAGGAAGACCTTCACACCACCAGAACACACAGCAGCGTAGGACACAGCTCAACCAACGCCCACCTGCGACGCCTTTGTTCTTCTTTTGACGATACCGCGTCCCCATGGTATCTGCAGTGAAAGCAGGCAACCAACAGGAAGTGTGTCAGGTCGAGTGGGCACCACGAGATACAAACACAACCACGTCCGTGCCCACAACGTCGCCCCTCTCGCGGCCATTGCACCACACAACATGCACAACTCGATTCCATGATAAAGCTTGCTGCGTAGCACCACACAACTCACCCAGATGGTCACACAAGCTGCGGCGCGGAGCGCGTCACGACTTGTGAGGTGCGTGTTGACCGAACAGCGCTGGCGGTGCTGCTTGCTGAGCACATCGAAAATATCAGACATAATTGAGTAGAATATTGTGATCCATATCGCTAAAACCTTCCGTTTTCATCCACAACAGCTTGCAGCAGAACGCGCCTGCCCATCATGGCGTTGACGCCTCGAGTGGTCGTGCTCCTGTCCGCTCTTGCTGCTTTGCTGCAGTCCTCATTTGGGTTTCATACAGTGGAGCAACGGGAGGGCCTCATTGCTTTGTGTACGTAAGGTGGGATCGCTCGGTGCAAGGTTGAAGTTGACGATGATGTGGTTGTGCAGATACCTCAACGAACGGTGCCTCCTGGCGTCGAAATGACGGGTGGGCCTCCCAAAGCGCGAACGAGTGCCAATGGTATGGCATCAAGTGCACAGATGAAGGAGAAATTTCTGAGGTTTGTCCAAGGGATTGGCAGACCGCTTCAATTGTCGTCTGCTGACACGTCCTCGTTGCTTGCGGACGGAACAGATCCACCTCAGCCACAACAACTTGGCCGGCACGTTACCTGCCAAGTTTTTCCACGAACTCCCTCATTTGAGATCGATGTTCTTGCAAAATAACCAAATCTTCTCGACGCTCCCTCCCACGGTTGGCGACATGACCAACGCTGCTGTGCTGTGCGTTCGCTGCAGTGTGGTATCATCTGCCACGATCCTGCTCTCACTTGCATGGCCGTGGTTGCAGGTGGTTTCATGAAAATCGATTGAGTGGAAGCATTCCAGAGGAGTTTGGAAACATTGGAGACAATTTGCAGCAGCTGTACGTGGTTTGAGAAGCCCCTGTCACCAGCACAATCTGACCTGTAACATGTCACGCAGATACCTCAGCGATAACTTGTTGGCTTCCACCATTCCTTCGGAGCTGTCTCAATTGACAGGGTTGCGGAAGCTTTTGGTTGGTGAAAATCGATTGGTTGGCACCGTTCCTGATTCACTTTCCAGTCTGGTGAACCTCCGCGCTCTGTGAGTGGCCCAACGTGTGCCGCTTGCGCTCGCTGTGTGTTCGTGGCTCACCCCACGCCGTCTCATCCGGGCACACACGCAGGCACATCCAACACAACATGTTGACAGGGACGTTGCTCAACATGTCCAACTTTGCGCAGCTGAACGAGTTGAGGGTCGAGGGAAATCAGTTAGTGGGCCCTGTGCCCAGCTTGGTTGGGCATGCGTTTCACGAGATTCGCTTGGACCACAACATGCTGACGGCGACGACTGAAGACGCAGCAGCCATCTGTTCACATCTTGCACCTGGCGGTCGTCACTCTTGCGTTGTGCTCCCTCAACACCCCGCGCGAGAAGAGCTGTAGTGCGCAAGGGGTGACTTTTGCTCCGGTTTGGTTCTAGGTTGACGCCCGAGAGTGTGCGTGACTTTAGTGAGCGCACTTTTCGCGGCACATTGTTGCACATTGTGTCCATGAACTCTTGAATCGCACTGAAACGTTGGAGCTCGGGTGTGTTACGTGCTGGCATGGCCAACTATCACTAACACTGTGCCATGCTCACTCAAAACTGGCAGGCATCAATAAAACACGATGATGTGAACAAACTACCATCGTGATCGTGACCCAAGTCGGGAGTGCTTACCACTGCGTCGCTGTCTGCCTTTCATGGCCTGCTGCAACGAGAGTTTCGCTTTCGCGCGTTCCTCAGCGTCAATCACCGCTGCAGCGCGCTTTGCACTATCCGGCGACCATGTGCACTGCTCGCACACACAAGACTCAATCGAACCCTCCCCCAACCACGCACCCGCGCGCTTCAGTTTCGCTATTTTGCGCTTTTTCCCATTGGCGTAGTTGGCATGGTATGTGACGACGCGCGCGCCGTACCCGTTCCGAAATACCGGCCACCCACTGGGGTGCTGGAATGGGCTGAGGACGCATAGGTTCAGCGTGTGCTCGTCTGGCTCGCTCTGGCAAGGCTTCGTGTTCCAGTGATGAAACGGCTCCAATGCACTGTCACGGTCACCCTCCTGTGCGACGTACGAAGCCAGGGCTGTCCCATTTCGGACCGCGTAGAGCGCCTTCCACAAGGATCGCTGGTCTTCAATGTTATTGCTCTCGTCTACGTAGGTGAGCGCATCTGCCAAGAGCGCAGTCATGTGTTCCCTCTTTGCAGCCGACACAAAATGGAAGCCAGTGTTGCCCAAGCGGTACATTCTCCATCGGGCAGGCAGTGTGCTCCAGAACTCTGTATCGGGTTCCACCTTTGCATCAAACTGGTACAGGTAATCAAACTTGCCCCCGCGGATGTAGTCTCCAAGCTCCGCTCCCGGCTGGAACGGGTCCCTCAGGAACACATTGTCGGCGTCGCTCACAACAACACTCAGACCGCTTTCCTCAATGATGCGGTGCAGCACGCGGAGCTTTGCAACGGCAAGGCGGACAAACGCTGAGTTGCCCCACCCCTGTTCACTCTCCACCTTTACATCCACGAGCACGGCGTGCTCAGGACCGATCTCCTGGAAGGCGGCCTCATCCAGCGCAATGGTGACCCACTTCATACCGTGGGACTTCGCCCAACAAGCCCAGTTGTGATAAATGTCCATGAAGCCGCTGTTCGTGGCCGTGACAAGTACGACATTCTCCAGGTGGGCTGGTACAGCAGAATCATCCTTATACACACCCGCATGCCGCCATGCAAGTTGCGCGAGTGCAGTAGAACGCACAGGCAATGTGTCAGCACTCAAACTGTCCGCGCTGTCTTGCACCACAACTGCAGAAGCAGAACGGGATGGAGTGCCGGTGGCCGGGTTTCCTGAGCACGCAGCGATAATGATCCAACCCTGGACTACTATGACAGCACCGAGGAACACTGCTGCGCCGATGTACACCCGACGCGATGGCATCGCGGTGCTACCGTATAACCACACGACTTGCGGGTGCAGCGCAGTGCCCAGAACAAAACACACGTGCAGCACCCATGAGTTTTTGGAAGTAGTCAGCGACAATCGCAGCAACGACATCGCATCGCCACCACCGACGATCGACGGCACGATGGCTTTGCTTTTGGGTGTTCGTCATGCTCTGTCGACCTCACGACGTACGTTTGCGCGCGTGTCTGCCGCGTCCATGCCCACACGTGGCATTGCCACGTTCAAGGAGTCCTACGGCATGTGGCTGAATGGTGCGGAGGTGGAGGCTCAAGCGGGCGGCATGTTTGACGTGGAGAACCCCGCTACTGGCGAGACACTGACGCGCGTTGCCGAGGGCCGTGCTGAAGACATTGACATGGCAGTTCGCAGTGGGCAAGAGGTGTTTGCGAGCGGCGAGTGGTCGCGGGCCGATCCTCGTGACCGCGCTGCCGTGATGAACAAGGCGGCACAGCTGTTGGCCGAGCGCGTCCCCGAAACTGCCGAGCTTGAGTGCCTGCAAACGGGTCGGGCCATTCGGTACGTGAGCAAAAGAACGTCTGGCCAAGGTGCCACGTGGTTCTTGTCCCCCCCCCCCCCCTTTCCCCTTTGCACCTCACATGTACCTTTTGCCGTGCAGCGAAATGCGAGCGCAGCTGGGTCGCCTTCCGGAGTGGTTTGAGTACTTCGCAGCCCTTGTCCGAACTCACGAAGGAACGTGCCCTCCTTTCAAGGGACCGTATGTAAACTATGTGCAGCGTGTCCCCCTCGGTGTTGTTGGGCAGATCACGCCTTGGAACCATCCTCTGGTATGTGTGGGGGTACACCGCAACCTGACGCGCAAAACATCCAATGGTATCGTGTTGGTCCCTGTTGTTTGACACCACAGCTGATCGCAATCAAGAAGATCGCCCCCGCGCTTGCTGCTGGAAACTCGGTCGTTGTGAAGCCGTCCGAGCTCGCGCCAGTCACCGTGCTGAACTTTGCTCAGATTTGCAGCGAAGCCGGCCTTCCCCCTGGCGTGCTAAATGTCATCCCTGGCTTTGGTGCCAGCGCCGGCAAGGGGTTGTCCGAGCACCCCGGCATCAAGAAGCTCGATTTGACCGGCGGCACCCCCACGGGTCGCATCGTCGCGTCCGCGGCAGGCATGAACCTGGCCAGCGTTGTGGCTGAGTTGGGCGGGAAAGCCCCCATGGTGGTGCGTGGCTTCGTTTCCTTGATTCGAGTGGAGGGAGTGGCTGTTGCACCTTTACGACCTTGTGTGTGTCATGACGCACCCGTGTGTCTATTTGGCTGTACACAGGTGTTCCCTGATGCGGATCTGGACCAGGTGGTCAACGGCGCTGCCTTCGCTTCGTTCGTTGCATCGGGACAGGTGCGCATCTTTTTTCGTCTCTGTGCTGCCGGGTTGACGTCTTGGTCTCGTCTCATTCTCATCTGGGGACTCATTCTCATCTGGGGATGTTTGTTGCTGCTGCTGTTGTTGCTGCTGTTGTTGGTGGTGTGTGGTTCCATGTGCAGACGTGCATCATGGGTGCTCGACTGTTGGTGCACGAGTCCGTAGCCGAGGAGGTCACGGAAAAGTTTGTTGCCAAGGCGCGCAAGATTCGGTGTGGTCCCCCCACGGACATGGGCACACAAATGGGCCCCGTGATATCTGGCCCGCAACTTGCTAAGGTACGCCAAACACGCACCACACACTCCCTCCCAATACATTATTACATTTCTCGTGTTGGCTAACCCACTCTGCGTCTGTTCGTGGTCGCTCATTGGGTCGCAGGTGGCTGAGTTCGTACAAATTGCCCGCGACGAGGGCGCCACTGTCTTGTGTGGCGGCGACCGCCCGGATGGATTGCCTGAGGAGTTGGCTGGTGGGCACTACTTTGCCCCCACCATCATTGGTGACGTCGAGAGCCACATGCGCATCGTGCAAGAAGAGGTGTTTGGCCCGGTGGTGGTGGTGTACACCTTCAAGGATGAGGTGCGGCAACCGTGTGGTGTGAGGGTTGCACCGTGATGGTGGCACGGCGGGCTGACAGGCATGCGTGCTGTGGGTTGCGTTGCTGCTGCTGGCAGGAGGAAGCCATCAAGCTTGCCAACGACTCCCCGTTCGGCCTGGCCGCTGCCGTGTGGACGAAGGATGTGGCGCGGGCGCATCGCGTGGCAGACCGTTTGGATGTGGGTCTTGTGTGGATCAACGACCACCATCGCAACGATCCGTCATCGCCTTGGGGAGGCATGAAGGACAGTGGAATGGGGCGTGAGAACGGCCTTGATGCGTTCCATGAGTACACGCAGTCGAAGAGCGTGGTGGTGAACATGAGCTCGGAGCCGTTTGACTGGTTTGTGGAGGACGAGCAAGTCCGGTACGGGTAGTTGCATTTCACCCCCAAAGAAAATCGGAACTGTTGAACACACAAGATTGCAACCTACCTACGCTACACTCTGCACCGTCACAACCGCGATCTTGGTGTATCGGTGTCCTCTTCTTCGGTGCTTGTGCATCCTTCCGGCAAGTCACCATACGCGGGCATCTTGCTGTGAGACGGAATCGGCCACGGCTGGGCGTACAAGCTTGCCCCACCATCCACGCGCATCGTGTGCCCTGATCAGTGCAACCAAGTTACAAACCCAGCTGCGAAGCGAAAGGGGGTAGTGCAAGTCACGCCACTGTCAAAGCAAAGCTACGCGGCGCACCTGTGATGAACGCAGCCGCTGGAGACAAAAGGAAAACTACCGAAGCGGCGACCTGAATGTGATGCAGGGCCGCGAGACGAAACGAAGTCAACATAGCACCACACCACACACGCATACTACGAACCTCCTCGGTTGTTCCAAGTCGCTTGGCCGGGATGAACGGAATGTATTGTTGAAAAAGGGTTGGATCATCGTAGTTTGCAGCTGCCGTGGTGGAGAAAATAACACCCTGCGGCAGAGCACCGTAACATCACGCTTCCACCACCGGTTAGGGTCGTGTGGTTTGGATCCAACACACGACTTTGTGTCACAGCAACACCCGAGCACGCACTGGGGCAATGGAGTTGACACGCACGCCGCTCGACGCCCACTCCACGGCAAGAGTTTTTGTCATGTTCACAACCCCTGCACGTGCTGCACCAGTGTGGCTGGTGGAACATGTGTGAGTGAACAAAACACGACAATGCAGGTGCACACGCGCCCTGCCATTCGCTCTGTGTGCGTACCACATTCCAGGAAAACCTTTCCACATGTCAGCGACGATGTTCACAATCGCCCCACCATGTTCCGCCATGTGCCCTGTGAATGCTTCTCGGCAGCAGGTGAACGTGCCGTTCAGGTTCGTGTCGACAACCTGAACGGTGTGCCGCCACGTACGTTTCAAACAATCAAGCAACAAACAAAATGGTTCGTTTCACACGTGAGAAAGAGGGAGAAAGAGATCATGTGGGAAGGAACGTACCGCTTTCCAGCCCTTGTCATTGATGCTACCGGCTGGGCTGGGGTACTGACCACCACCTGAAAAGGCCCGGCAACACACATATTCGGCTCAGCTTACGACACGACAGCAATACACATCGTGTGGCACATTCTATTCAAACACGGTGAGCCACAAACCGTTATTCACGAAGAAATCCAAGCCGCCACAAGTGGCGACTGTGGTCTTTACAAGATGCTTGACCTGATGTGTTTGCACACACACACACACACGTGAGGGAGGGGTTGTTCGTGCGCCACTCACCTATACCCAGCCCAGCACACCGCCTACCTCCTCCTCCTTCCGAATATTGCACGGAATCGGCTCGACGTTGTACTTCACACCCTCGGTATTGCTAATCTCAGAGGCAGTGGCCTTCAGTCTCTCCTCGTTGCGGGATGCAATCACCACCCGACACGACAGCAACGCCAGCTCCGCGGCAATCGCTTTGCCAATGCCCGTTGCACCCCCCGTTACCACAGCCACGCGTCCATCAAACAAATCCCGACGAAACACCGACGCTACAGTGCGTAGCGAAGCTCCGGCAGCAGCCATTGCGCCAGGAGTTGGACAGCGAGGCTGCTGTCTTTGGATCCAACATGTCACTAAAATGAAAAGGACCCGGACTTCGCCGGCACCGCGTAGGTCATCCGTGCTGGGCTCTCACTGGTGCCACCGACGCCCATACTCCTGTTCAACGAAGACGAGAGGATCTCAGGACGCTGTGATGAGTTGACTGGGTGGGCGCTGTTCCGCGGTGTGTTGCCATGGTCACTTTGACTGGCGTGTTGGTCAAGCGCGGGCGCATTCGCAAGGTGAGTTCGCACGATTTGTGTGACAGACGCCGTAGTGCGCCGTCGCAGGATGTGCGGTGTGCTTCTCGGGCGTGGTTCGATTGTCTGACCTCGTTGCTGGCGTTGGCGATGGTGGCAGACATGGAAGTCGCGTTTCTTCGCCCTCAACGGCGACACCCTCGTGTACTACACCAAGGCAGGCGGTGCACGCAAGGGCCACGTGCCCGTCGCGGATGCTCGAGTGAGCAAGCTTGAAGGCGTCCCGGGCCACAAGCATGTGTTCTCAGTGTGCACGGCCGGGGGCGTTACTCTGGCGTTGGAGGCAGCCTCTGAGGAGGACTGTGCACGGTGGATGGCAGCGCTTCAGCTCGCGTCCGCCAGCACCGTGGTGCTTCAAGCCTCGCTGCACAAGTACCACAGGTGGCGAAAGGTACGTACCACCCCCTACACATATGCCTGTGGTGCCATGTGGTGTTGCTGCTGCTACATTGTGGCGTTGTGTGGCGAGGTCGATGGGCGGGTGGCTGCATTGACGGCCGCTGCCTGCGTGACAGACTTGGAATCGACGCTTTTTCATTTTGTCCACCATGCGGTTACGGTGGTTCAAGCACCAGGGCGGCAAGCTTCTCGGTGAAATGCCGACGGCTGAGTTACATGCTGAGCTTCTCCCTGATGAAACTGCCGCGTACTCGTTCAAGCTGTCCACCGATACGAAAGATGCGGTGCTGCGTGTACGTCACTCACACGCGCGCCAGGAAGCAAGTCGCGCTGTGCGCCAATGTGTCGCGCCCATGCCTGGCTGAGCTGTTGCTTGTCACAACAACCACCTGTGTTGTTTAGGCCAAGAATCCTGACGAGCTGCACAAGTGGCTAAATGCTGTCAAAACAACACGCGTGCAAGCCCAATCGCTGGTAAGCGACTCTCGTGTGGATGTGCGTTTGAGCAAACGCAGCTCCTTTCCCAAGCCCACCGGTTGCATACGTTTGCAGGAGAAGCGATTCAACCGGGAAGAATCGTCACGAAGAGTTGGCGGAGATGGGGCACCTTCGCAGACAGCAGCTTCTGACAGTGATAGCGACGTGGCAAACCCCACTGCCGCAGGGGATGAAAGCAGCGGCGTGTCGGATGTGGAGACCATTCCCAGCTCCAGCGATGACGACGACGTCGTCGACCAGCGCCCAAACGTTTCACCGGTACGTTTGGGAGAGCGTCCATTCGACGCTTGAGCAGTCCGGGTGTTACGTGTGATGTGCTTTTCTTTTCTTACGCTTTGTTTTGTTTTTTCTTTTGTTTTTCGTCTTCGTGTGCTTGCTCTTGTCCGTGGCCTCCACTGGACACCAACAGGCAGCGTCCCCTGCCATGCCTCAGCCAAACGAAGCCGGGCCGGGCCAGTTGGACACACTTGACATGGGGATCGTTTCGTTGGAAGAGATTGCTCGGCGTGGTGTCGACTCCGACGCCAGCTCCTCAGACACCAGTGTGGAAGTTGAGGACCAGTGGCAGCAACTCCGCGCACACCGCGGGACAAGCAACGCCAAACGCACAACGGGTGCGCGACACAAAGCTGCGCGCCACCGACGAGCCGCGATGCGGGACCCCACGGCGCGTGCCGGGTTTGCAGTGAGTGACGGGAGCCTGTGGTCTGCACGCAGTGGTCGGGGAGGCCAGGTGGTGTCCGCTGTTGTTGGCGGTGAGGGCGCGGCGGGTGGTGGTGAAGCAGCCAACGCGAGCGGCGGCGGTGAGGGCACACCAACCCACCCCAGTGGGAAGCCTGTCGTGCACTTTCCAGTACGTTCCTTCCTGGTTTTCGAGTTGTCCACCCGAGCTGGCGCTGTGCACGCATGCCACTTTAACTTCACGGTTGCGCTGTTGTTGTCGTTCGTGCGCACAGGCGGAAGAGAAGAATTGCCTTCAACTTACCCTTGTGCTAACACGGCGAGCTGAAGATGTGCCCGATCTACCACGGCTGAATCACTGGCAAAATCGGCAGTGTGCCAACTGCTTGGCCACCCAAACAAGTGGTTACTTTGGGCGTGGAGTATGGTCGTACTACTGCCACTACACCGAGCTTATGTTCGTCGCGCCAGTGGGCTCAGAGTTGCACGCTGGGATACTGTGCTCATTGTAGATCCCGTGCCCTCGTTCCTCTCTTCGGTCCAGGTTTTGCAAGCACTGTTATGGTGACCAAAAGGCGCGGATTCCTTGGCGGGTGGTCCACAACCTCGACACGGATAAGTACCCAGTGCGTGCCCGCCCAGCCACGCCAACAACGTTTGCAGCGCACTCGATTGCAAGCCGTTGTGCTGCGAGTAATCCGCGCTTTCATGTTGCAGGTCAGCAAACCAGCGTGGGACTACTTGCGCATCATGAAAGAGGCTGGTGTCATCGAGCTCCTCAAGTACAACCCCGAGCGATGGGTTGCTGATGAATCGTGGATGGAGTTCGTGGACACTCGAAAGCGACTTCAATCACTCCTGGTACGCCCCCATCCTCCATCTCCCTGTGAGGCAGATCATGACCCCCACGTGGTGTTCTGACTCGCCACGCGATAACCTCGGGTTTCATGTTTTACTTGGATGTCGTGCGACAGCAACAAGCCAATGAAGAGGCTGGCCAAGCGGAGATTGAACGGGTCTTGCCTGGGAGAGAGTACATGTACAAAACCACGTCCATGATCAGCCTGGACGACCTCGTGCGCGTTCGTTGCAGGCAGTGTGTCTGTGTTTTCGGTTGAGCGTTTCCGTGACCCCGGCTGCTGTTCCGCAGCTCATCCAAGGAAAACTGTTGGACACCGTGACTGATGTGGCTGAAGAATTTGCACAGTTTGCTGCTGTTCATCCCCGAGTCCGCCCCGAAAGTGAATCCAAAGCTGAGGTACAATAGTAGCCACGCTGGGCTGTGGACCAGTGTGGTCACTGATATGGATGTGTTACATGGTCTGTGCACCCGTGTACGCTGGCGCGTCCTGTCTGCTGGAATTGGATCAGGGTGGAGGCGTGGCATCGAAGGTGAAAAAGTCCCTGTTCTCGTTGTTTTCTTCCTCCAAGGCGCAGGAGGCAGCACCAAAGCGCGCGATGGACTTGACAGCAACAGCCTTACCCCACAGTGGCTTTTTGATGAAGCGAGGGGCCCGACGCACGGCATGGCAAAAGCGCTGGATTGATTTAGAGTTTGGAGTCATGGTGTACCGCAAGGTGAGTGCGCCTACGTGTGTGGTGTGCCGAGTCCAGTGCGCTCGGTCGTCACGTCACACACATACGCTGTGTGCGGCTGGTGGTGTCCGGCAGGACAAGTTCGGCCCCGAGAAAGGCAAGCTCGCCCTCAGCGGTGACTCCACCGTGCACAAGTGCAGTTCCTCGGAACTGAAAACCTTGGAGCCCAAACGTCGACCACGCAAACGAGTTATGTGCATTTATTTCAAGCAGGTACAGTGTCTGACGTTGTCACGGCAAGTGCAGGTAGTTTATGGGAGTGGTGTGATTGTTCAGGCGTCTCGCAAGGTGTATCTCCAAGCAAGTTCAGATGATGAATTGGACGAATGGATGGACGCGTTTCGGGAACACATTGATTCGGCTCGCAGCGCGGACGGGTTGGAACAGGACGAAGCTGATTTGGGTGGTGATGAGGCAAAGACATCTGCAGATGAGTCCAGCCCGGAAGAGGACAATAAGGAAAGCAAGGTCCAAGATGACGACAAGGAGCGTGCCAGAAAAAGTGCGCTGGCGAAGTTGCTCGACCGTGGTACAAACAAACGAGGTGGGGCAACGCAAGCAAAGTCTAAGTCAGCAAGTTCCAGCGCAAGATCTGCTGCTGACAGTGCCATGGCTAACATCCGCAAGCGCGTGAGTGTAGTCAATGGCACCAAGGCGAAGATAGCGCGGCGAGTTGTCAAAAGCGCGGTCAAGAACTCCCTGAGTAACTTGATGTCGTAGAGCGGCACAATCTGCCCAGCGTGCCAACGTTATCAACTATCCTGTTGCTGGTGATTTCATATTGTGTAGCTACATGGAGCAAGATGGGACCTGTTGTCCAGGTAGAGCTGTGACGGGCAAGCGTGCCGCTGAATGACACGGGCGCGTGGGTCCTGCAGCCACAAGGACTTTGGCGGAGGACAAACCACGCGTGCGGAGATGATAGAACCACAAGGTGACAGACGCAGCTTGCTGGCTGGCAGGTGTGTAAGTTCACAACAGCAACCAACTAGCAGGGTGCATGCGTACCGAGGTTGACCCAGAGTACAAACCAACACCCCTGCCACGCCCAAACTAACTACTCACGCCCAACACAGCAACACACACAAGCAAGGTTGCCCTCGCTCGGAATGCGCCGCCGTCCACATGTGTCCCTGATGGTGGGACGCAGCATGAGCACACTGCGCGACTGTGCAGTGTGAACGCTGCGCCCCGATGCTACTGTACGTCCTCCGAGCAGAACGCTCGAAACGGTTGTCGATGGCTGTCTAATAGAAGAAACCAAGGACCTTGCCACCGGTGTGCTTACGGCGGGCCTCCTCGTGGTCCATGATACCGAAGGTGGTGGTCAGGACAACCAGACCGAACTGTCGATGCAAACAACATGTGAGCAGATGGGCAAATAAAGCACAACCAGGCGGAAACGCGTACCTGACGAGAGGGCAGCAGGTTGCCAACCCACTTCTCGATGTCACGCAGAGGAACATCGAAGCGAGGAGACACAACACCGCACTTGTTAATGCGGCCGGTCAACTCAACAACGATCTTGCCGGAGCGGTGGTCGTCCACCAGCTCGAACTCGCCGATGTAACCTGAGCAAAACGGCCAGGCGCGAGTGTGAGACACGGCTCAAACTCCTTATCACAGCGCAGCAGGCACATGGATGACACAAGACACATGGAATGCACGCCGTTGGGGCGGGGGGATGGGCGGCATAAAGAGGGCACGTACCGTGCTTCTGCATGGTCTGCAGGAACTTGATGATCACCTTGGAGGCGGGGCGGATCAGAACCTGGCGCTTGCCGCGCTTCTCAGCGTTCGTCATCGTCTTCAATGCATCGGCCAAAACGCTCATGCGCACCATCTTGACTGTTGAGGGGAAGGCGTTGTCACGCACGGCGGCACGGCACACACACCACAACACATCGTGAGCTCGCACTCCAGACACAGCCCATAGACCCGCACCAGATCCACCCCCTCAGATGCACAAGTGCAAGGAAGACCACGTGCACTCCTATCAATAACGCACCGGTGTGTGCGGAAGTACAGGCAACAGCAGCAACAACAGGGGACAGACAGGAAGCAGATCAGCGCCGCGCAGCAGCGCCGTCGATGGACGGTGGAAAACAAACTCGGGCTTTGCTTGACGCGACGCCATTGCCGTCACGCCATTTTCGCACACGACAATTTGTCGGTCCAACTTCGCCACCGGACGAATGACGAACACACATTGTTGTGTTGCTGTGCTGTGTGGGGCTGTCGCATCGGTGTGGATCATCGTCCATTGTTGTCAGCATGGCCGACGATCAAGCTGTTGATTTTGAGGCTGATGAGGGGTCAGACGTTGAGACAGGCGTTGCCATTGATTCTACTCCCGCGGATGGTGGCAAAGTAGAGGAGACGGCTGAGTCAAGCGGTCGCGGCGGCGTGTTTGAGTCTGTCAGTGGCGACGGGCGAAGTGGTGGTCCAGCCAAATGTACGCCATGGTATACGTATTCGACGTGTTGATATGTGCCCAGGGCAGTGTTTTTTGTGGCTATTGCTCGAGTATCAGCACAGGACTGACTTGGCTCGCGCGGTGGCGTTGCAGCTGTGGAAGGATGGATTTTGTTCGTGACGGGTGTGCACGAGGAAGCGCAAGAAGATGATGTCCTCGATGCATTTGCGGACTTTGGATCTGTGAAAAACATCAATGTGAATTTGGACCGCCGAACAGGCTTCGCAAAGGTGTGTTTTGCATTCCTTGTCGCACGTGCGCGCCCGCTTCATCGCCTCATGGTGGTGTTTGGTGTATCAGGGGTACGCACTTGTGGAGTATGAGTTGAAAAAGGAAGCAGAGGCTGCCATTGCAGGCATGGATGGAAAGGATATTTTGGGCGAGACAGTGTGTGTTGACTGGGCTTTTGTTCAGCCCAAGGGTCGAGGTGGTGCGTTGGTGTGGGTGCTGGCGCGCGTCAACCAACGTGTTGCCCATCTCACGCTTGTGGTGTTGTTGTTGCTGGTGCAGGCCGCCGTGGTGGTCGTCGTCGATGAGAGTCACAAACGTAACATTACAACAACAAATCACATGCATGACGTCGTGTCGCAAATACAGTCAACCCATGATATCAACGGTGCCATCCTCTGTGCGCTTGGGCGGCGGTCGCGGAAGCGTGGCACGAAACATGGCCTCAGGTTGCATATTCCCTCGACACACGAGGCGCAAGTTACCAATGCCCCTGAAGCGTTGAGGTTAATACAATAATACACAACGAGTACGGAACACAACGAAGTCCAACAGCGTACTTGCGAAACTTGTGCGGAGGGCCGGTTCGCAGCGACAGAAGGGTTTGGAACAAGCCGTGGCGAACCTGAGCATCGAAGCGGTTTGGCAACACATTGTTTCCTGGCGTCTTCATTGCAGCATCCAAGGCACGTCCAGCGGCTGAAAAACGCCACCCACGACATGAACAACAACACTCGCTGAACAAGTCGCCAGACGAATGCAACATACCTTCCCCAAAAACTGGCGAATTCAAACTTGCGACCAACAACCGTGCAACCCCGGCGACGCTTGTAGTTCGATTGGCCACCGACGATAATGCCATGGCTATGATCATTGGAAGAGCCGCAGAGACGCATCGCTGTACCGCTACATTTCCAAGCCATGCATCTGCTCCACACGACACAGCTGCGCACGCAACACGCGGTCACGATTCATCTTCACCCAACCAGCACGCCGGGCACAAGCACAGACGCACAGTGACCTGTCATCACCGAAAGTGCAAACGCCGCGGCACCGTTCACGGCTCGAGAATTGGCCGTTGGGCTAACCAACATTGTAGCAGCCATGTGAAGAAGCCCAGTGAGAGCCACCGTGCCCCCAGCAGTAGCAACAGGTACGAGCACCACTGCAGCATTGCGGACAAGAACTGATGAAGCGAGCTTAAACACAGCATCGACGCATTCAGGGGATGCACGAAGTGTGGCAGTTCCGCCCTCTGTGCTCGTGGTCGTCGCTTTGGATACCACCAACGCGAGCACGGAGGCCCAGGACTGCTGCATGTCCACCACATCACCGAACGCCGTCACACATGTGCGGAGGCCCTCGAGAGCCGCAGGGGTCCAGTGTTTCACAAATACTTGGCAAAGGTGGTTCGCGGCAACAGGCACAAGCTGCGCCACACGACGGTCAAAGTGCTGAACCATGCTGGACAGGACCTGTACGATACAACGCCAGCACAAGCAGCAACACGTGAGAACCCACTTCCTGCTGGTGCAGTGCACAGCTGCATCTTGTACCTGACAGAATGCTTCGGACGTGTGCGCTGAGCCCAAAGCAGCTTGTGCACCTGCCAGGAGATGCGGCCACAGCCGTGTCGTGACAAACGTAGCGGCCTCGTCCAGACCAGTGTTGCGGGACAGATGCACGCTCTCTGCCACAGCCACATCAGCCCCACGACACACGGCGGTCACTACACGAAACACGCCCAGGCGTGCTCCATTGTGGGGGTTGCTCCGGATGCACTTGCTGAGGGGAGCCAGCAGAGCTTCAAACACTTGAGAACCGGTTGTTGAGATAGAAGCGCCACCGATCGTCTCGGTGGCAGCTGGTCGAGCAACCGGGCCACTCGGCTCCGCCATGGTGAGCAGGGTGGAAGCCACTGCCATCAGGCCTTCCAACAACCAACCCCATGCACTAATGAGCCCGCGATGCCGCTCACCGCCTTGCAATGCCTGGAGTGCTGCCTGCCCCGCCGCGGCGATGTGTCCGCCTACGGGAGCAGCTTGAAAAGCGCGTGCACAGCGCCACAACAACTTGAACAACAAGCCTACGAGAGCGTTGGGCGATTTATCTGAAGCGGACGCGCTGCCAGTGGCCCCTCTTGCCGCAGCGTACACCATCAAGGTGCGCTTGGAGCACGTGACGCACAGATCTTTCAGGGCCTGGGTGGATGATACAAACAGAAGCGCCGCACCACGGGCACTTGGAGTGGGTGCGGCACCAGGTGGCGGAAATCGACGCAGTCCCATCACCACAGCCGTGGCTGACAGTTCCAGGGCGAACTTGAGCAACCACGTGTCGGATACGATCCACACCTTCAGGTCAGCAAGCAGTAGAACAACCGCAGATGCCAGGAGTGGTGGGGTGGTGGCTTCGTCCTGCAGGTAGGACGGAAGGCGTTTCATCAACTCAATCCATGCGGCAGCTCCGGGGGCGCCGGAACCGCTGCGTGATGGCGAAGACGCCCCAGCACCTGCAGGGGGTACCGTCCCGCGGGTGTGAGCAAGGGATAATTGCTTGGCGGTACGAAAGCCGCTTGCTGCAACCACACGGCAGCACAATCTCATCACAGCAAGCCCCTTGGCACAGCTTGCAGGCCAACGTCAACAAGGGAAAAGCGTACCGATGGGCGCAGAGCCATTCTCCTCATCCTCGTAGTCGCTGTCGAAGTTTACCGATGTCCACGCGTCAGCAACCTTTCCCAGCAACATCAGGGCGGCTTCCGCCGACTGCCATCTCGTGCTCTCCGATAGAGCACCACATAGCGCAGTGAGACACCTGTGGGAAGCACCACACGGTCTGGTCAAGCAAAATACACACACATGCGTTCCCCGAAAACGTACACGCTAGAACCTGGCCAACTCGTGCTAAAGCTCATCACAACATCAGCGGCACGGCGGCGGAACTCTGCGACCGTGACACTGCTGTCATCCTCCTCCGAATCTGCGGGCCATAGGCACAGCGTGTGCAACGCGCGCACCACTTCTTGCGCAGCTGAGGTGTAGGCCGTCTGGAAACATCAATACGGTGAAATGTGTTGCAAGCTGCGAGTGGCACGTGAACGAGCACGAGTTGCTGTTCCACAAACCTTGAGCTTTTCAGGCGCAGCTTCCATGTGGTCCGCAAGGAAGTACCAAGCGTCAAGCGTGAGGTTCGCGACCGAGCGGGTGCACCGCGTGCAATCAAGAAGCCAGGCAAGCATGGGACTGCCCTTTGCGTACACTTGACCAACCAGCGCCTCCAGGCCAGCACTCCCACCGCTGGCGATCAGGGCAGCACAAGAAAGCTTACCCGTGATTAGCACAGGGTAGAAGCTTCCCACTGCAAGTTAGCCCCAGCAATGGTGTCAGGCACGAACGCGACATCAGAACGCCCACATCACGAGGTACCTACCCAGCTCAACCACGATCTGTGTTAAGGCGATGCATGTTTCACTGTCCGGGTCCTCCTGGCGGAGACGTGTATGCAGTTTGCGCAGCGGTTGCAGTGCCTCAGCAGTCGCAATAGCGGCGTGGATCAACCGATTCGTGGTGGGTAGTTGCCTGTTGAGCAGCGCAGTGTCAGGGAATCAGCACAGGGTCCACAAAAGAAAAAGTAGCATCCGCACTAACTTGGGAGTGCAGGCCCAATCTTCACTGGGGCAGGCATTCGAAAGAATCTCAACAAGCACGGTTCCCGCGGTCTCGGAAACAGAGTCACAACGCATCAGACCATGCACCAGGCAAGGGAGAAGCCCACTGACACGTCACAACCCACAGTGAGAACTAGGTGACAGAATCTCAGCACGCGCCGCGAACCTGTCCACGAGCTGATGCAAAGATATTGCGATTGCAGCGCCAGAGCTTGTTGTGCCAGTGCACGCGGCATAGCAGCTCAGCGCTTCGAAAGCAAGGGCTTGAACCGCTTCCGGCATTCTGGGGTCGTTGCCACACACACACGCACGCACACACACACACACACACACACCACAACAATGAAGCGGTGTGAATAATAAACCCTCAAAAGCAAGTCGCTTGCACAACAGAGAAACCCACGAACGGTGATGAGGCAGCCGTGAGGTGAGCAACGGAGGTCATCAGTTGTGGGATGACTGCAACCAACACATCCGCCGCCGGGGCTCGAAGTTCCATCACCGACAAGTCATCCATTTCTTGCGCCAATGCCTTGAACAGCTCCAAGTATGTGGTGACGCACTGGGGGTCCGATGGACTTGGAGTCAGAGCGACAACGGCGGACAGCAGGGGGAACGCCAGCCTGCTTGTGGCGGGGTCAACCCTGCAGGATTGGTAGGCAACACGGCACAGAGCCAGACAAAGCCTCCGTGTTACACCAACAGGCAGTCGTGCGGCTTTGAGCTCAGCCGCAACCAGCGTGTGAAGTGTCTGCAAGTCCGCAAGCGTAGAGTGAGTTTCACACCACATAGTGGGTGCAAAGCAACAGGAAACGTCTCACGCACCCGTGCGACGGAATCGTGCACGCTTGCATCTGCGGAGGCCCAATGTAGTCCAGCTTTTCGATGCAAAATCTGATTGTGGCATTAGTTGGGTGTTTGGAGACGTGGAGTACCAGCACACAAGTCAGTGGAGCGATCAACACGGCCTCCGCCAGCGACACACCTGTGCCACAAACAGCAGCAGTGTTTGTGCTTGGGGGCTGGATAGGTCCACTGGGCGCGTCAACACCTCCACACACACACGCCATGCATCTGGAGAGTCCTGAAAGGCACTTGCCCATTGTGTGGCGTTGCGTTGTGCCTCGGAACCGGCGGGACCGCCAAACATGGTTTGTACGTACATGGCGCACGAGGCCGCCGTCATGGCGACACCTGTGCTCGACATCGCGCCGCGCCACTTGACCAATTCCACAGCAGAGGTGCAGGCGCAGAAATTGACGCTGGTGCGCTAATGGCACGAGTTAAAACGAAGCATCCATGGAGAAGTCAGGGCGCGGGAAGCGTGCGTTCAGTCTCGAGCGTTTGGGCGAGCATGTATGCATTCCATACATCCCACATGACGAATACATGTTCTTCGTACAAGGTCTTGACCCAGAGCCATCCATCTGGTGTCCGTAGCCCCACTGTCCTCACATTCAAAGTTCGCAGCAAGGCCACATGCCGCGCTTGCGTGTGTGGTGATCTTGCCGCAGCCACTGCCATGTGTGTATGAGTGGTTATGGTACGTTGCTGAGAGGGTGTCACACACACATTCACACTCCCACGCACCTCCGGCCCCCATTGAGGGAAGGGTTCTTGTGCTCCTTTCAGTCAAGTTAGGCTCGGTAAAACATTGTCCTCTGCATGGCCCGGCAACTTCGACACGTTCGAACACGCCTCTAAACGTGGAGGCACATCCTTGCATCACCCCATACCTCCCGCTATGTCCTGGTGTTCCGTGCTCACTCGTGCTTGTTGCATCTGCAGGGCGTGGGTTTGCGTGGGTTGTGTCGTGCCGATGATGCGAATGTGCATGTTGTGAGGTGAGTTCCACTTTCATGTCTTTCCCATTGCACCCAACCCTGCACTTGCCAAGGATGAAACTTCAATCGCGACCGTGCATGTCAACAACAACAACAAACATGCCACGTGGGCGCAACAACAACCAATTGATACTCCTGAGGCCACCACGCATTCATCACGTTGTCTGCGCTGTTGTGTTTGTCCCCACTGACATGTTCGTATGTGATATGGTCAGGTACTGAAACAGCGTTTGTGTGAAGCATTTGTGTGGATGCGGGGTTGCTGTGTCGTGGCTTGTGGTGTGGTTTGGTGCGTGCTACGTGCTGTGGGTGTCTCTGCTGTGCGGTGGCTGGCTGCGAATGATGAATATCCATGTCATGCATATCTCTATCATCTATCAGGATTTTACTCCCACATGACGCTATGCTCTGTCTGTCACACACGACCTCAACCAGCGCGCAAACTTGCGTTCCTCCGTGCAACCTATGGGAACACCACGAAGCTCCAAGCTAGCGTACAGGCGTCGCTTGGGATACGACAAACAACACCTACACCCATCCTTCTGAGCGGTGCTTGCGTGGGCGACCCCTTGGTCGCACACCCCGCGACGTGGCTGATGGGCGCGCCGTTTCCCGTGTGCCACCCCGTGTGCCGCTTGGAGACGGCTTCACGCCCTCAAAGCTCACACGCAAACCCCTGCCCGTCACACCTCGTTTGGCTCCAGACACTCGGCTGTAGCCGTGCGCGGGCTGTGATGTTGTGCGTGCTTGTGCTCTGGTCTGAGGTCGGCTGGGGGGTTGAGTCGGGCGCGCCTGTGTGCCTCGGGTGCCGGACGTGCCCCGCCGAGCGTAGGGGGCGGCGACAGGCTGGTGGTTCGTGGCAGCGCGCGTGGTCCGCCTGGTTGAGCCAATGCTGGGACGGTAGCGTCTGCTTGAACAAGCAGACAGTGTTTCGTTGTTCAAATCACACCAATCACAGCACAGCAACCAAGTTCAGCACCGGGAAAACTGGTGGTAGACACACACCACACACACCTACCTGGGCGCATCCTCTGGCGAGTAAACAGCTTTGACAGCCTGCAGCGCTGCCTGGTTAACGGCACCCGTTCTTGCCCGGTGCGAAGTCCGGCGAGGGTCATGAGAGGTCGCAGAAGAGGAACCCAACATGGCGGCAGCGTGGCGGTTTCGAGCCAAGCGAGCAGCGTTGGCAGGTGCATGTCGCGTGCTGGCGGCACCGCGCTCCCCCCCTCGCCTTTGGACACCGACAGTGCCACCAGCTCCGCTGCCGGCGCCACGACGGGGTCGTGATGTTCGCGCATAGGTCGACTTGGCGGCAGGACGGTTGGTGGTGCGAGACACCCGGTATCGAGCGCGGGGTGGGTCGCCTGCGCCAGCCGGCAACCCTGCCCGCCCATTTCCATACACGGCAGCAACGCGATCGCTCTTGGGGAGTCGCCCTCCAGTTCGTCGGCTTGGTCCTCCTGCGACAGGCGTGGTGTGGCGGGGGCGCGTCTGGCGACTGCGAGAGTGGCGTGGGGGTTCAACGGCGGGTGGCGGCTCGTCGTGCAAACCCATCTCCACCTCCAAGTCGTACACCAGCCGCCGAGCAACGGCCACGTCCTCCAGATCCTGCGGGTCATTCGCCATGCCGTCGCCACCGCCGCCGCCGCCGCCGCCGCCACCGCGTCCATTCGAAACGTCGGGGGAGGCGTCCCAGTCTTGAGAGGCGGCGCGTCCACTGGGAACAAGCGGGCTACGGCCCCGACGTGGTCGGCGGCCGAACGCGGACGAGTCGCGGAAGGCCTTGGGAGATGCCCCCACAGCAACTGCAACAGCTGGAGCAACGTGAGCGTCCACGCGGAGGTTACGACCTCGCTCCAAGGGCGGCG
>Ga0213833_1001005_pt1 | contig 22060 bp, 42 predicted proteins | sample SWATP21_FD_160575 | JGI IMG/M metagenome (GOLD analysis project Ga0213833, IMG submission 160575) | Coastal seawater microbial communities from Marineland, Florida, United States - SWA TP2 #1 | ecosystem: Environmental > Aquatic > Marine > Coastal | place: USA: Florida | collected 2016-08-14 | reverse complement strand
GGGGGGGGCTCGTGTGTTACCCCTGTGTGGCTCGTGTTAACCCTGTGTGTCGTGTTTCACAACAGAGTGCGCAAGTTAAAGAAGCAGGTGCAAAGCTCGATGGTAGAAGAAGTTCTCCAAAAGGTTGCCAACGTGGTGGATCGGGAGAAGTACAGTGAATCCACGCTCCGCCGTCGGGCACTGCGCGAGTTGGATGCTGCCCAATTTGACGTCGAAAAGGCAGCGAGTGACATGATCATGCGACTTATTAGTGGCTAAACCGCGCCACCGGTGCGGCTCCTTAGTATATGTGTGTGTTCTGTAGCAGTGCGTGTTGTATGTAACACCTGCCACACTAGCATTGCCGGTGGGACGTCGTCTTGTGTGTGAATTTTGCGTGACTTTGTGCGCCACAAGTCACTGCAGCAGCAGCAGCTCAGCAGCTCACAGAAGCCTGTGGGTGTGCTGCGGAACGGGTGTACCTGGCGTGGGTGTGGTCGTTGATCCAATGGGATGCTCATCGTCAACGCCCACTGATGCCACAAGGCCGCGGGAGCCGTCTGTGGAAGATGCTAGCCTTCCTGTCGTGACGCGCCCTGCTGACGCCGAGACAGAGCAACAGGCAGGCGACACAGGCGCAAACGAGGTGACCCCTGCAGCTGCAGTGGATGAGACTCCATCTTCAGCACGGGTCGATGATAGTGAGGTGTGGCGTCGTTGTCGTGCACGTGGGTGAGCGCCGCGCGGCCTCGTTCTTACTTTGTGCGCGCTGTGCTTTGTTGTGATCGACAGAGATCCGTGGCGTCCCCAGGAATAGCTGGCCTTCAAGGGGTTATGGCCAGCCATCGGTGGGATGACGAAGGGCGTCACTTTGCTATTCGGCCTTCACAACGGGCTGTGGGGCTTCAACACACCACCCACCACTTCCACGAGTCCGACTTCCAAACGTGCGTGACGTGGCCGCTGCCTTGTGGTGCAGTGCAGTGTGGCTTGCGGGATCGCTTCGTTTGAGCCGACATGCTTCATTCACGAGTGATATATCTCTGTGTGCGTCATCTCAAAGTGGGTTGCGTCGCTCACCTTGTCGCCTATGTGTTTGCTTGCTCCCTTGCATCCAGTCTAGACCTGACGGGTCATGGCCGTCACGAGAACACGTTTGCTCAGCCAAGCGGTGGTGCATTGGCTGGACGAGCCACCAGTCTTTCCCTTCATCGACGTCTGTCCGCCACTGTACCACCCACACAGGTGGACCCACAAGTCTTTGACCCTTCCTCGGAACTGTACAACGACACGGACGAAGTTGTGGCAGCTGCCCCTGAGCCAACCCCACAGCAGCCACCACAGCAAGCTCCACAACAACGCGATCCTCGCCCCAACCAAGCTCCTTCACATGCTACGCGTGACAATGTTGGTGCCCCGGACGGCAGTTCTACTGATACCACCAACCGCAACCAGCCCGAAGTTCAGATGAACTACGGGCCAGTGATTGTGGATGCTTCTGGGCCAGTTACAGTGGACGCGGCCTCTGATGATGACGCTGCCACCTCCACCCGCCTTCGTGATGCACTCCCTGAGCCTGCAGCTGCTGCTGATGCAAACGCGCCAGTGATTATTTCCGTAGGGTGATCGACGCTGTGTGCTTCAGTGCGGCGGTCTCGTGTGTATCCTTGTCGCCTTGCGAAGCGCCTCCCATCTAACACGTACATGTTGCTGACTGGATGCTTCACACTTTGCACGCACGTGGCTCGTCTCGCTTTGGTCAGAGCACAACCAGTGGGCCCAGGGTGGGATTGGCAATGCTGGGTGACATAAAATTTTATGTTCATGTGTGTGCGAACAATTGTGCATGCACCAGCCTCACTACTGTTCGTTTGCAGCTGGCGCGGATCTTCGTGGTTGTTGTGAGGCGCAGCGGTGCGGACTTTTGGTGCGAGGACAATGGCCGCAGCTCCAGCGAAGGTCTTCACGGACCACCGGTTCCATTACTCCTGCGATGTGGAACTTCCAGTCAAGGTGTACATATCCTGCGCCATGTTCAAGTCACTCCGCAGTAGCCCAGAGTCTGTTTCCCATGCGGCAGGGTGCAGCATTACGGTTCAATTGCTTGCTAGTGGCTTAGCCCTCCATTCACCGCGGCGGACACGGCTTCCCGACAAAGTTACGGATGCTTTGTACTGGAACGAATGGCTCACACTTCCCGTGCGGTACAGTCAGATTCCAGTGTCCACACAGCTTGTATGTGCTCCATCGTGCTTTTCTGCTTGCCCGGCCCACATGGTTGGGTGCTTATAGAGCGTTTTTTCGTATACATGATGTGGTGGGCGCAGGTTGTGAGGCTGTGGAGCCCAGATGGAGTGTGTTTCGCCGGTGCCACACTTCGGCTGTTTGATGAGCGTCGTCTGCTGAAGCGTGGCTTACAGCGGGTGGTGCTGTGGCCATCCCGTACCAAGGCATCCAATTCATCAGCTTTTTCTTCGTCCGTTTTGCCTGTACAGGTCCCTGAGGTACAGACGCTGCCTGTGACTGCTGCCTCCGTTGTGGTGCTGATGCTGTGCTGCCTGGCTAGGTTCCTGGTTTCTACCTCCGAGATGAACGGCTTCGCTTGACACGACTGCAACAAAAGTGCATGCGCCAAGTCGCAACGGAGTCGCCGTGGATGTTGTCCATGACGCGCAAACAGATGCGAAAACTGTTGTCTGGGTACGGGGCCACCGAGTGCATCTGCGAGCCAGATCCTGCACTCGCCCCGGACAAGTCTCTACCAGGTTCGCGACCCTCCAGCCGCCTTTTCAACACAGCACTTCACGTGCTCGTCACCTTGAGTCTCCTCCGCCGTCAAGCGTTGTTACCCATGTCACCGATGTGTGTGCGTGTGGTGCCGTGTTGAGTGTGCAGGATCCACGGCTGCCATGCACGCGCCGACACCGCCGTCGTTCGATTCTGTGCTTCTTGAGTTTCCCCGCTTTCAGTACCCCGTCATGTTCGAGGAGAAGCCATACACTACAGCTCCCTTTTCGGCAACACTTGCTGGAACGTCTGTTGATGCAGCCACACAAGCCACAGGTGCTGCCAACGGCGCCATGGCGAGCCCGGCAGCCAAACGAACCGCAACGACTGCTGTCGGTGTTCCGTCTGGCGCGCACATCAACCTTGTGTTTGATCCAGAAACTGGCACGGACAACCCCGTCTCACACAAGTACCACAAGGTGGGCTCTGACTCCTGTGCAGCGGTTGGAGTGTGTGCACTCACACGTCTGGTTGTTGTTTGTGCCCTGTTTCACAGTTGGCCCGGGGACTCGAGCGTGCAGCCACACACGGGCGCGCTCTTATCGATCTTGAGCTGAAGCCGAACACTCAAGAGAAGGCCCGAATTGACACTATCATCAACAACCCTAGCAACGAGGTGTGACATAGCTGTGGGTGCGGTGGTCTGAGTGAGTGATGTTCACGTGGTGACGTGGTGGACGATGGCGCAGTTGGAGCCAGACGAGTCGTCGTTGGTGTGGAAGTTCAGGTACTATTTACGTGCGAACAAGAAGGCGCTGACAAAGGCACGTGTTTTTTTCTGGTTGGGGCACAATTGATGCGCCTCTCACGGTGTCATGCATCGGCGATTGCACCTCAGTTTCTTGTGTGTGTTGACTGGGATGTCCCGGCACAAGTTCGACAAGCGCTTGATCTTCTCTCACAATGGACGAGGGTGGATGTTGAAGATGCTTTGCGCATGTTGTGCCCAGAGTACACGCATCCTCAGGTCTGGAATCTCATGAGCGGTGTGGGTGTAGGCATGGCTGTAGGCTTGGACTGGGTTTGGGTTTGACCTCCGTCAGGCTGACGTGGCAATTTGACCTGACCCAGGTACGCAAGTACGCTGTCAACGTGCTCGACACAGCTTCGGACGAGGAGCTGTCGTGTTACCTGCTGCAACTTGTGCAAGCCCTGCGCTTTGAACGTTGGGACGAGAGCACAATGTCCGGCTTAACAAACGCAGTAGCCGACACCGCCCGACTGCCACCCTTGGCCAAGATGCTGGTGCGACGAGCTGCCAAAAGGTCGGGGCTGAGTGGGTGTGGTGATGGTAGTGTCTCGCCGTGCTCTGTTCTGACTCTTTGCACGAATGGCTCACCAGCAAGGAACTCGCCACGCACTTGTACTGGTTCCTCACTGTGGAGACCGCGGATAGTGCTACACATGGCAAGATGTTTTCTTTTGTGTACGTTGGCTGTGTGACACGGCGGACTCTGCTGAAGTGCGCCTTGTCACACATGTGCATGTGTGCTGCCGCCTCAGCCATGAGTGCTTCTCCAACGCTCTTGAGCGAACCTCCCAAGGTCAAGCCATTTCATTGATGCTCTCAGAGCAAGTGATGCTGGTTGGCAAGTTGCAAGCAGCAGCCAAGGAAGCAACACGGCAGAAGCGACAGAACATCAGCACAAAGGTGGGTGTAGTGAGGTGACGCAATAGAATGAAAGAGCGTTTGGCGGTGCTAACGCCGTCCGGTTCGAGCTCCCAGATCAAGACGCTGAACACGTTGCTGAGTGATCAAGGATCTTACTCGGCTTTGATGTCACTGGTCGAGCCAGTGGTACTCCCAGTGAACCCCACCGTCACTGTGAAGGGGGTGGTTCCGGGCAAGTGTCACGTTTTCCGAAGTGCCATGTATCCTGTGATGATTACCTTCTATCGCCAGACAGAAGAGCCTGCAACCGTTGATGCCAGCACGGTTCGTGAGACTCCCACATTTCAACACAAACTGCTTCGCTTCTCTTGTGATTGACAACATGCATGCTTTGTCCCGTCTCAGACGAGAGAGGAGCAAGGCAGCGCCGAGACCAAGGCTGAAGATGTGTCAAATGTGGGCGCGCAGGTGCGTTTGATGCAGGTGCGGTGCAGTGTTGTTGTTATGATTCAGAGGATAATTACAGTGTATGCGTGTGTTCTCTGTAGACCGCCACACCTGTCGCAACGCCAGAACCTCCTGTGTATCGAGTGATGGTGAAGCTTGGAGACGATGTGCGCCAAGACCAGCTCATTCTGCAGGTGCGTACCTCGGGTGATTGTAGCCACCGACATCAACGGCCCACGTCGTCCATACGTTTCCCTCAGTTGATTCGACTCATGGACTTCCAATTGAAGCGAGTGAACATCGACTTGAAGTTAACGCCGTATAATGCCCTTGCTACATCGTGCGTCGCGAGAAACGCGTTGTGGCCTTCCTTCGTGCTCATGGTTGGTTTTGTCAGGCCCCGCACTGGAATGGTGGAGATTGTCCCGGATTCATCAGATGTGTCTGCGGTTCTCCGCAAGAACAACAACAACATCCTACAGTTCTTTAGAAAGCACCATCCTGATCCCGCCGCAGAGTACGGTGTCCAAAAAGAAGTGATGGACACGTACTTGAAGAGCTGTGCAGGATACTGTGTAATCACCTACTTGTTGGGAATCGGCGATCGCCATCTCGACAATTTGATGCTTCAGGTGAGCTTGTGTCGCCAACCATGAAAGCGCTGTGTCTCAACTGACAATGGCAACTGACAACGTGGCGACTGTGACCGTGGCTCAGACGGATGGCCACCTGTTTCATATTGATTTCGGGTTCATCTTTGGGCGTGACCCCAAGCTCTACCCACCCCCGATGAAACTGACGCGTGAGATGGTGGAGGGAATGGGAGGCCCACGATCACAGAACTATCAAAACTTCAAGAAGTTTGCGTGCGAGGTAGGTGTATGACATGTGGCAGTTGTGTGAGGTGTCTCACCCCACGTCCCCTTCAGGCCTACAACGAGCTTCGGAAGTCGGCACACTTGGTCCTCAATTTGCTCCGCCTCATGCAGGGCTGCTCCATCCGTGATCTACAGGTGGGTTTTGAGCGTACACATTAACGCCGTGCTGGTGACTTTGGTTCATGCATAACCCTTGCTCCACGATGGCTTGGTCAGACTGACGCGGACACGACGATGCTGAAGATAGAAGAAAAGTTTCGATTGGATATCTCCCGCGAGGAAGCCGAGCACACGTTCCTTGCATTGGTTGATGAAAGCGTATCAGCACTTTTCCCTGTCATTATGGAAGGGATTCATAGAATTGCTGCCATGATGCGATGAAGCGCGAAAGCAACAAACCTGGGTCGTGTTGACTTCATCACGGATGTTGTGTGGTAGTTTTGCAACTCCTCTGAGTGGCACAACACACACGGCGACGGTGTTGTTGTTGCTGCCGTGCCCAACGCAACCGCGAGTGGCGCCCGGCTCTTTCTGTGCTTTGGACGCGTTCCTGTATTCACCATGGCGGCTACGGACGCGCAACTGAAGGCGTCGACCCACGCCTTGAGCAAGACGTGGGCTGTAGCTCGCCAACACAAGGCCTGCTTCACGGGAGGAAAGCTGCAGGTTGCTGGTGCCGGGCTTGTTGCTGCACAATGCAACGACGGTGTCACGCTGATGTCCCTTGACACGGGACTCGTGTCCAAGATCGTGCAACACGCAGTGTCGGTACGTTGCTGTTGCTGTCGTGCGTTTCCCCACGTGGTGCTCATGTGTTTAATTTGCTGCCACAGCCTGAACACCGCGAAGTGATCACTGCGTTTGCGCTGCGTCCGGGAAAGGATGAGGTCGTTACAGCTAGTCAAAACCAGTTGCTTCGACACTGGGTGTTGGAGTCAGGCGAGTGTAAACGCGCTTGGAAGGCGCACAAGACACCAGTGTTGAGCATGGATTTTGACCCCACCGGCACCTTGGTGGCGACCGGCAGCAGTGACCGTGCCGTCATGGTTCGTGACAGACGTTCCGTTGTGTGTTGCGGAGCTTGGTCATTAATGTCGGTTACATGCGTGGTGTGTCTCCGTGTTGTGGTGGGCGTGTGGCAGGTGTGGGACGTGGACAAGGGGTACTGCACACACAGCTTCCGGCAGCATTCCGGCATTGTGACCACTGTCAAATTCCACTTTGCGCCTCGCAAGTTGCTTCTAGTGTCGTTGTGTTCCGGAAACGAAGTTCGAGTGTGGGACCTGGTGCACAAGGACCATTCGAAGCACCTGAAGAATCACATGGGCGCCGTCACAGGCGCCTCCTTCGCCCCTGATGGCGTTACGCTGGTGACGGGAGCCAGGGACAAGGTGCTGAGTTTCTGGGACCTGGAGTCGGGCCGCCTCTTGCTCACGCTGCCAGTGTATGAAGAGTTAGAGACCGTGGAGCACCTCCCCGCGGAGCTGTGCCAGAAGTTCCTCGCGTACCGCACATCCCGCCACAAGCTTGCCGGAGTCACATTCCCCGAATTGCGCCGCGAAATTGCTGCAAACGCTAGGTACGGTCACCGTGTGCGAAGGATGCTCCCGTGCCAGTTTCCTCACTCTGTACTCCACTGTAACGCTGTGGCTGCGCAGTTTCCTGGTGACAGGAGGCAACCGTGGGACAGTCCGGATGTGGGCATGGTGGCGGTTGGATGCCACTCGTGTCTACTGTGCCTGTGTTGCCACAGCCGATGTGATTGGTGTGGCACACATGGATGTGACTGGTACTAGCGACACCGAGTCAAAGGAACAGGACGGAAATCCCACGTGGGCGCGGATCAAGTCGCTCCTTTGGAACGCAGAGCACAATTCATTGATGGTTGTGACGGCCGATCACACCATCGCTTTGGTCGATGTGCTCACCATGAGTCGACGAAAGCAACTCATTGGGTTCGTTTTGCCATTGCCATGTTTGTCGTGCTCCTATTGCCATGAATACGCTGTTGCCACACTTTGCTGATGCATCGGCGTGTCTACCGTGGGTGCTACACAGATTCAACGACGAGATCATTGACGTGGCGTACGCACCAGTTCCCCTGACCGACAAAGAGGCCAACACCAAATTGCCAAGTCGCGTGGTGGTGGCAACAAATAGTGAACAGGTTGGTGTTCACCGCAGGGTGTTGGAGTACCGCGGTGTTTTCGTTTTGCCGTGCCTATGTGCGCCAAGACTGCTGTCGTCGCCTGACCAGCTTGTTTGACATTTGCACTTTGCACCAGCTCCGTGTGTTTGATCTGGAGGGCTTCGGCGTCACAAGTTTTGTCGGCCACTCTGCTGTCGTTTTGTGTGTCTCTTGCTCTCCTGATGGACGCTTCGTCGCCTCTGGATCCAAGGATCGCTCCGTTCGGTGCGTTGTTGTCGTCCTGCCGCCTTTCTGCTCTCCCTTACCTTGTCGGGCTTTTCGAACACCACCCGTCTCCCTGTCCCCGCTGCTTGTGGTGCAGCATTTGGCGCGTGTCTGATGGGGCCTGTGTCGCTGTATGTGACGGCCACACGGATGCGGTTGGTGCGGTTGCCTGGCCTCTGCGAGGACCTGCCTTCGCTGCGTACGTGCTTGTGCGGGGGGTGTGCGTTCGAGTGGTTGGGTGATCTCTCAGCCTCCAAGCACGGCCTCAATGTTGTTTGTTGTTTTGTGAACGTTACTCGTTCCACAGACTTGCGTCGCCATGGGTGGCTTCCTCCTCCAAAGACAAGACACTGAAGGTGTGCTTGAGTTCCCATCGCGGGGGTGTCGTTGTGACGTTTCGGTCCCCGTGGTACATCATGACACCCCACCCTTGTTGTGCCCCAGCTATGGAACATGAAGGCATGCCTTCAAAAGGATGACTCTGAGGCCATTCCCATTCCGTCCCGTCCTTCTACGTTGGTCGCTGTCAAGGCTCATGACAAGGACATCAACTGCTTAGCGGTGTCCCCGAACGACGCTCTGATTGCGTCTGCCAGCCAAGACAAGTCCATCAAAGTGAGCAACTGCCTGATTATATTTGTGTACTTCCTCCCGCCCTGATCTTGTGCCTTGCCTTTCACCCACGTGGTGTGACACTTGGTGACACATGCAGTTATGGTCCTCGTCTGATCTTGCCCTCAAGGCTGTGCTACGTGGGCATCGACGCGGTGTGTGGGCAGTCGAGTTCTCCCTAGTCGACAAGGTCCTGGCCTCCGCCAGTGGTGAGTCCCTGCCTGCCGCGTCGTGATGTTGTTGCTTTGGATTGCGCCGGTTGTTAGCAACCCTTCTCACGTTACGTTTCCACCTGTGCACGGTTGCTGTGGCTGCGTTGACATATCGACAGGCGATCGAACTGTGCGGTTGTGGTCTGTGACCACTCACACGTGTGTGAAGGTGTTCGAGGGCCACTCGTCCTCCGTTCTTCGTGTTCGATTTGTCCGCGCTGGCATGCAGTTGCTCTCAGCTGGCGCCGATGGGTTGGTCAAGCTCTGGAGCGTCAAGGACAATCTGGTACGTGGATGCGTTTTGCGTGCTACATGTGTTCTTCCTTCCCCTTGTGTGATTCTACATTGTCTTGGGTGTCATTGTTAACATGTGGCTGCCTGGTGGGTGTGGTACAGTGTGTCAACACGTTTGATGAGCACGAGGATCGAGTGTGGGCTGTGGCTGTTCGACGTGCGCGCAACGGCACAGGAGACGACGAAATGGTCACAGGCGGTTCCGACTCTGTGCGTTGGCAAGCGGTTGCATGCGCGCAGCCCTATTGTGTTGCTTCCCACGTCACATAGTGCTGCATGTGATGTGGCGTGGTATTTCCCCTCTATCAGGCGTTGAACGTTTGGACGGATACGACAGCTGAGGAAGCAGAGGTCGCTATGGCAGAGACGGAGGCAAAGCTCTTGAAGCAGCAGGATCTGTACAACGCGATGGCGCTGCGTGACTACAGTAAAGCCGTGCGCCTGTGCATTGAGCTGGAGCAGCCCAAGCGATTACGCCTCATCCTCGAAGAGCTGCTGACCACCGGCCCCATTCCTGTAGCCACCATGGCTCAAAAGAGGCAAGCAGTGGTGACTGAACTGGTGAGTGCCCAACATAATCGGCGTCTTGCGCTGTGGTTGGCACGCGTTATTGCACGAGGACTCACCACGACGGCGTTGTGTTGCACCATCAGGACGAGCTTGATGTGTGCGACGAGCCCGTGGCACCCCATGAGACGCTTCGATTCTCCTCTGCAGCAGGAGAAGAGCTATTTGCAAGTGTTCTGGGTCGTTTGTCGCCTGACATGCTCACGCGCCTTCTCCGGTGCGTATTGTGTGTTTGCGCTCGCGCTGGCTCGACCTTGGGAACGCGTGCCGCCTCACACTTTTGTGTGACTTGTGGCAGCTATGTTCGTGAGTGGAACACGACAGCACGGACGAGCCTGGTGGCCAATCAAGTGTTCCAGCAAGTATTGCGACATGTCCACGCAGACAGACTGACCGCAGTGGCCGAGGCGAAAGAGCTCTTCGCGCACATGGCACCGTATGCCGATCGTCACTTCGAGGTGGGTGGTGAGAGCTGTTTTGGCATGACTTGTTGTATTGTGTCGCGAACGTGTTTCCTGACGAACACAACTATTGCTGGCTACAGCGCCTCGACCGCTCCCTTCAAGACACGTTCTTGCTGCAGTACACCCTAGCATCCATGACCTCGCTCGCCCCCGATGACTTCGGCACCACCATGGCCGACGAAGGGGCGCAAGAGTCCAAGGGTGTGGACGCTGTGGTGCCGAAGAAGCGCCCGCGTGCTCCCAGCATGGAGACAGCAGACGACGCCGCTGATGCGGATACAGGTGCTGACGCGGATGTTGACATGGACGCAGCCGGTGCCGGAAACTCTGGCGACGTGGAACTGGATGGCGCGGAAGATACGGCCGCTACGCCCATCGCCAAGAAGGCAGTCACAGCAGCGAAGTCCTCCCGAAAACGCCGCCGACGCAAGAAGAAGAAGAAAACTTCTGTGTAGAGACACGTGGTGCGTGGTGTTCACTCAGACAAATAAAAGCGACCATGCGTATCCTCAACCGAACGAACGCAGCTACAACACTTGCAGTAAACAAAGCCGAGCGCCCAAATACAGAACAAGCCAGTCGGGCGCCTTCCACAACTTCGTGCAGCTACCGGTTGATGAACCCGGACTGCAGCAAACGCACACCTCCCACACCCCCGAATCGACGATCGTTGGCCTTTTCGACTGTCTCTCGTCGCCCGATTTCGTCGCGCTGTGTAATGCTGGGCAACACCACGGGCTTGCCGTGGTTTCGTCGGAAGGCCTTGAAGGAATATGTGCCCTCCTCGTGAGAAGTGGCGATGCTGTCGTACAGGACGTCTGTTCGAGTCAACAGTCGCCGAACCTGGTGCAGGAAGCCAAACAAAACATGGACAGTGAGGACAATGACAGACAGGCACGGTACAGCAGGCACATACACATACACAACCATGCACAACATAACACAAACATATGGCACGTCTGGCGTGTCGCACCTGATTCTTCTGCACGTTCGTGGAAGGCGTACACGTGGTCGCCTTGTAGTTCTTTGCAAGGACGCTATTGACGCGCTCCTCCTCCGCTTTCTTGGCTTTGCTCGCCTTGTTGGCCAACAACTTAGCCCGGCGTGCCGCTGCCTCCTTTCGAGCTTGCTCCTTGCGGCGCCGTATCCGACCAAAGTTGGAAAAGGAAGTACCAAAGAACTCGTTGTCCTTGTGGTCGCGCAGCTTGGAGGAGGGATCGATGGGCTTCAACTTGCCGGCGGCCTTGCGTTCTTTCTCTGCTTCCTCGCGTGCACGGGCCTCGATGAGCTCATGATTCAATGAGAGGTCCGACACGGCATCTGGCAGCCGCGTGGCTCGTGGCGGAATCATCACCTGTCGTCGCTGTGCGTTGTTGCATCGCGCCATGTACTCCATCGTGTCCTGTCACACACACGTACACGCACACGCCATGTCAGTGGAAGTGGCCTCCAGACAACACCAGGGAACGCGAGGCGCTATGTGCGTTGCACAGAAGCGGCTTTGTCAACGCACCACATGCGTCATGCCATATATTCGACCCATGAGAACAGCTGCGATGGTCCCAGCTCGCCCACGGCCAGTGCGACTGAAGATGTACACGTTCTCGCGCAGCCGCAACCGTGCCTCTAGGTTCTCGCACAGGTGAATGACGTGCATGTCGGGTGCAGTTTGCCCTTCGGAAATCGGAAACGTGATGAAGTTGAGCTGTATATCGACACACACGCACGCACGCAAACGCAGAGCCAAAAGAGTGACACAGAGTTGAGGCCACGCGACCACGCAACGTACTTTATCCGGAAAGCGCTTCAACCTCTCCGCATTGATGCGCACAAGTGCTTTGTCCTTTCGAGCGCGCTCCTCCAATTTCTCCCGAATCTTCCTTGCGTAGTTGTGTGCTCGCTTCGCGGCTTCAGAAGAGCGCTTCGAGGTGACTTTGGATGCCTGGGAAGGCAGACATACAAAAACGACCCGAAGCGCAACCCACGTCAGCTCACCCATGGTCCCAACAAGTCAGAGAACAGAAAACCTGACGAACCGACAACGCAGAGAACAAAGCTGACCGCACGTTCCGAGAGCATTCTCGAATAGCATCCTGAATTGTTGCAACAAGCACAGTGTGTGAGTTTACCTGCGCCCGCAATGCCGCCAACGTGAACAGGTGAAACCCTGTATGCCTACCTCATACGGAACGCCATTTGGTCGCTCAACCTCGTCGTCCGTCATCAAACACACGAATGTGTCAAGCCCTTTCATCAGCAACTGTGCAATCGCACTTGAGTGCGACGTGACCACTCGAGATGTAGCATCTGCCTGACCCTCAGGGTACGCTCCGATGCACAGCATGCCTAGCAAAACACCACACACATGGAACGCCAGGATGCTATAGCGAAGAGTGTGCGCGAGCAACAACGCGTTGCTGTGCATGTGTACCTTTGATCAACCAATGTGACGCGTCCCAGGGACCCTGCATGGCAGACTTGAACGTGTTGAACTTGTTGATGTCCTCGATGCGAACCGTGCCATCAGCACGAGCATGCGCGCCGATCTGTGCACCCGAGAGCAAACATATCCACCACAAACACCCGTCAAACACACCCTTCAGGCAACCAACTTCCGCTTTGACGACACCGGCACCCAGGTATCGTATCCAAACACGCCGTGCATCAGCCACCACACGTACATAGGGAAGCTTGGGCAATCGAATGTCCACGGCAGGGTGCCACGGCACCTTGTCTTCTCGCTCGTCACCATACAACGCGCGTGTAAAGATAACCGAGCGAGCACCCTTGAGGTGCACCTCACGGTGTTGCATAGCTCCTGTTTCGTCCAAGTCGCCGTGGTCTTCGCCATCAGTCTCGAGGCGACCGCCGAGATACCGCCAGCACCTGTCAACGAACAAAACATGCATGCCGCCAATAACATTACACACAACCAAGCGAGGCGACACAGTCAACACGGTCGTGGGAAGAGCACCGAACCACATGCATCGCGCGTTTCCGATGCGCCAGCAGAGTGGAAGGCAAGCAACAGCAGACGCAAACTCGTACATTAGCAAGGATGCTTCTGGGTCCTTGCCTTGCGGCGTTGCACCCTCGTGCCCTTTCTCCTCGTCATCGCTGTCAGTATCTCCCGCCACACTCACACGTTCGGCGCCACAGTCTTCGTCCACCTGAGGAAGCCTGCCAGCCTTAATGGCCTCTGCGTTGTGCTGCTTAACCAAGAGTTGCTCAGTGCGGATGCGTTTCAGGACACCTCGATCCGTCCCTTCGATGTGAAACTCTTCGTGTACGGAACTGGGCACCCGCCGCACTTTGCTCACTTGCATGCGAAGGCCAGACAGCCTCGACAGTGCCTTCAACTTGAACATGGACATGCGTTTGGCACGCCGAATGGCTGCCTTGCGCTCGTTTGCAAGCAACAACGCCCTGCGGTGGCTCACAGCACCAGCAGCGTGTGAACACAACAACATCATGCAGGTGATATTCATGCTGCAAATGAGCCCACCTCGCTCGCTTCAGGTGATCCATCTCAGAAACACGGGCTTCCTCCTTGAGGTTGATGAAGTTCTTCCAACGCTCGAGGCAACGTCGCATATCGCTGCTCGAAGCCACATTCGACATGAGCACTACAGCGCCTCACACAGCACCCCTCACACACATAAGACGTACTGCTGAAACCAGTGGCGATGCAACAGCTTTTTGAACGCGATTGCGGCACGTTTTCTTTTTCCCCACCACTTGTACAACTCATGGAAGTTGTTGAAGAAGTGCACTCCGTCCGTCGTGATGCCACGCAGTCGAGCCAAACGCTGACGCTCCAAACGCCGCGCCGCCCGCTCCATCTTTCGCTGCTTTTTTGCGATGCGCTGAAGTCATGCGCAAGCAACCACCACAAAGCCAGCCAGAGCCCACACCCGTGAGTAAGCGAGTGCACGATCCACACACGACGCCGAACACACACGTACAGCTCGCAGCAAAGCCTCCTTTTGCGCTTGTTCTTGTCTCAGCAGAAACACGCGTGTGCGGGCCATTTCTCCCCTCCATGTCCGCTGGATTTGCGTGGCACTAAACTTCTCCAGATCTTTCCGTCTCAAGTGGTCCACAAGCGACCTCCACGTGTGCCATGCCTCGTGCACCTCATGGTTCTCAATGATGTTGATACACGCACATAGCTTGCGTCGTTCGTTTTCGTCCATGTCCTCCAGGTCCTTCTCTTTGACTAGTTCCGTCCTCTGCAAGTGAAAACAAACATGGAAAGTCAACAAGAAGCGGCGTTTCGGGAGGAGCGTGGGAAAATCAAATCCGCTACCACGGCCAGCGCACGAACCTCATGGCGAGGATCACCAGGAAAGCTGGTGTCAACGTATCGCACGCGATACCAAAACATGCCATTATTTGTGCGACGCAATTGTCCCTGCTTGAACGGCACAATGCGTCCACGAACTTCTGCCACGCCACCACTGCGTTCGATCGCCTTGAACAGCACGCGTTGGTTTGACGCAAAGCGAGGGAATGTGAGCACCTCCACCTTCTCTTCGGCTTCATCAGGTCGCAATGGATCCCATCCATATTGTTCCAACGCTTCTTGATGTCGCCGCTGACCATACAAAACACACCACAAAAATTCACAATCCGTCCATCAGAATTCCTGCACATCCGCACACACACCAACACCCCATATAACCGCATACCTCCTCTGCAATTCGAGCGGCTTCCTCTTCTTCTGCAGCCTTACGCTCTTGTTCAGCGCGTTTGGCGTCTTCAGCTTCCTTCACGGCCTCAAACCGTCGCAAGTGCACTCCAGACAGAGGGTAGTCGTACTGGAGGTGGTTGCGAGCGTCGAGCATGATGTGGCACAGTTCGTCGCACTTAGCACAATACAACTCATTGCAATCCACACAGAAACTGTTTCAGCACATGTATGCCAGGGAGTGCAAACCAGGCGTGTCAACAAAGCAACAGCTACAAGGAAGCCAATACAATGTGGTACCCAACCGCGCGCACGAACGTTGTGGCAGGGATTCCCTTCTCACACTCTTCACAGTACGCGTCACGTCCCACAAGACCAAGAAGGGGGTTGGGTGGACGCACATACGCTTCCTTGGCTTCTTGCTCCATGGTTTCACGTCGCCAAACCTTGAGTTTGGCCATCGTTGCGAAGTAGTGCACCCCATCGTCCGTGAACTTCTTGAACTGCAGCGTGACACCGGCGCGAGGGGTCCCACCAGAGTCAAGCGAGCCCACTGACTCGTCTCCACTCACTGAATCACCCATATACTGGTTGTTGTACCGGTGCTCCTCGGGAGTTGTACGTCGGGACGCCATGGTCGTCCACAGACCTGTGGGAGGCTTCTTGATGCAACGGACAGTGCCGGGCAAGGGACCCTAACCCTCGCCCAGCTGTAATCAGCGCGACATTCGTTGATTCCGCAACCACTACTGAGGCGCAGGCTTGTTTGAGTCGTCGATGACAGACACTCCACACAACAGCCGAACCGGATAGCACGGAGTTGAAGCGGCCGAGTCACAACGCAAGACGCCATCAAGTGCATCACCTTGGGGTACATAAATTTATGTCTTGAACTCACGAAGGCCAAAAAAGTTCGTCACCCGGGAATCGAACCCGGGGCAGGTCGATGGCAACGACCTATGTTACCACTACACCAGTGACGAGTGGACTGACGAATAGAGGATGGGTTTACTACATATACCAATTTCAGCGTCCTTGCCCCCAAAGCTGTCCTCACCAAGACGGGCTTCGCTGCGACATGCCAGCACCAGCTAACAACCGGTCGGAATGGACTGATAAAGTACAAGAACGTGTAACAGAACGAGGAAGCCGGCGTGCGCAGAGGCGTGGAGCTCCGTCATGGAAGGCACTTCCTCTTTCCGCGGGCACACTTGTTGTCCTGAGCGGGGTGTTACACTTGGTGCTGGGATTTGTGTTTCCGCAGTTTCGGGTGAGTCGTCAGCCTTTTCGTAGATGTACGACTGCCTTTGAAACCTTGTTTTCACCAACTCCAATGACTGTTCCAGGCCATGCTCAAGTTCCGGCTGCGTCAGGGCTGGTTCAACGCCATGCAATTCGCCCTGACGGATGACGCAGCGCTTATGCCAGCTCTCGGTTTTGCGATGGCCGTGTTCTCTAGCATCGGTTTCATCACCCTCGGCTGGTTGATGCGAACATATGAATCTCGAGTTGATGCCCCTGTGCCTCGAGAATTGGGCTTTGCTATCGCTGGGATCGGTGTTGTGTTTGCGCTGCTGATGCCTCTGAGTGTGGGGGTCATCTGGGCTTTTGTGGGTGTCTGGGTCGCGTGGCATGGTGAGTGGGGCGTAGGAGCCTCTTCCCGTGCAAACCATGGTGAAAGAACGTGGACTGCCCCGTCATTTCGCAGCGGCACCCTTGTTGTGGTTGCTCTGGCGGGGCTTCTGGCGATGTCGGCCTCCGCATTTCCAGGACTGCAGGTAAAGTTGAGGCCGATCGCTGCTGTGTGTTCGTGGACGGCTTTGTGCGCGAGCCTCGCACCACTGCTGATTGTTTTCACGCTTGTTGGTGGTATCGGTGGTGATGTGTGCACATCAGAGCGCGGCGTTGCGGATCATTCGCAGGCCTGGGTTGCCAATGCCTGGCGCGGCGAGTGACAAGGTCCTCATGCCCGAGCTTGTCGCAGCGATGTTTCAGCTTGCTGCTGCCATCTGGAGTGTGGTAGGCTGGTTTATGACGCGAGTAGAAGACACATGCACCTCTCCAGTCCCAGTCTCGGTTGGATTTCTGGTTGTGCTGGCATGTTCCACCACCACACTCATCCTTCCCATCACTGGTATGGCACTTGGCTTTCCGGTTGGATTGCTCATAGCATGGAGAGGTCGTGGGCAGTAGGATGGTGCGAACACCGCACAGTTAGGTGTGGACACGTGTAAACACACCATTGAATGTTGCTTTGGGGTCCGAGTTTGGGCGCTGCATGTCCTTGGACTGCCAGGACGAACGGACACTCGTACAGGCGGAAACACAGTTCCAACTGCGACACCATGTGTACTCGCCGCAAACGTGAGAAGTGGCATCTCCGATGGTATTGGATACACGTGATAGATTGAAGACATTTGAAGGAGGAAACCAAAACTGTGCGGGCAAAAAAAATGCGCAAGAAGCGGCAAAGCGCGACGCGCTACTTGTGTCGGTCATGTGGCGTGTACTCAGCCCACAGCAACTCGAATTGATCTTGGTAGCACTTTATCAATCCCTTGTCAGCTGTCACAAGAATGTTCTCCTTGTTGTGTTGCGACGCCTGCGAACCACAGGAACCGTGTGATGAGAGGAGCGGTACAACTGCGACCAAACGCATGACTAAACTTATCCACGCACCTGGCGCGTCCAGTTGTAGGAACCAGTGAGAAGCTTGCATTCATCGACGATCACAAACTTGTTGTGCATGTGAAACTCTGACTTATCGGACCGAACGCTCACACCGGTCTGGACCATGCGATCGATATGCGAGCCTGAACAAGCGTGTACAATAAGGGCTGGCAAAAACATCGTGGATCACAAACCGTACCTGCAGCACGAGCTTGGGCGGCGTCGCTAATCACACGAACACGAAGTCGCTTTCGTGAAGCAGAGATGACAGCGTTTGCCACGCGATCTTGAGTGATCGTGAACACACAACTGTTGTGGCGCGTTGTATGAGGCAGGTGCCCAACAAGCGCGCAGCTCCAACAACTGACGTACACATCCAAGCTCGTTTGTGCGCGCTCCAAGTGGTGGACGAGGCGCCGATACGCCGTGTCGGATGGGAAAAAAAGCACCTGGTACCACGATAAAGAGGTCAGTCGCCAGTGCGAGCTGATCCATGCATAGAAACACTCCCACCTCACAGAACGGTCGAACATGGAAGCGGCTACGCGTGGCGTTCAGCGTCTGTAGAATCTGTGTCAACCATCCGGCAACCTCTGGGCCACCAGAGACTGCAACACGTCGAATTGCAGCTGCTTCGAGACGGTCCACGTGGCTGGTTCGCAACTCTGCGCCACAAAACATGCCTCAGATCAATCGTAGCACACTGGCGGAGCAAATCAACGGCTTCAAACCTCGACAGTCGTCCCCCACAAGCTTCAGCATGAGATCGTATCCGTTCAGCGTTCCTTGCTCCAACTGACCACAGGCATCGTCGATCAAACTGTCCAAGGAGAACAAGTGAGGCGTCATCACGCCGCCAGTCCCCATCTCCGCATCACCATCATCCGGTTCGTCTGTGAGATCTACAACATCAGTCGTCCGTACACCCCCAGGCGAACGAGAACCACTGGCACGGGTGCCCGCACGTGCTCCAGCTCCTGCACCAGCGCCAGCGCCACCCCCCGTCGAGCGAGCAACGCGAGTTCGACTTCGGCTTCGTGACCGCTGACCGCGTGACCGCCCGCGTGTGCGAGGTTCGTCTTTGCGCACACGTTTGGGCGCTCTACCACGTGCAGGAGAACTGTGCAGCTGGATGGGTGTCCATGTCACTCTGCACAGTCGAAGTGGCTGTGAGCGAACACCGCAGGCAAGCAAGGCGACGAAACAACAGCACACGCACGCCTGTTTCCGCTCCAGTTTCGTTACAATCATTTCCTTCGCGATTTGTACGTCTTCTAAATGCTCGCCAACAAGCAGCACCACTTTGGTGCCCTTTGTACCGCCTGATCTCAACACATCATCCACGCTAGGCACATCCACCGTGCATTTTGATGCAGCTGAGATGCGTTTCACGTTGCTGCCATGGGTTCCAATCTGCCGCACCGTGTCAGGCCTGTAAGGCACAGGTGCGACATATTGAAACAACCTCACACCCGAGTCTTCCGTACCAAGGATCCCAGGTACTTCCCGAACACCTCTGCTTCCTGAACAGCCCAATCAAAATAGCCGCACACTGCCAACCCAGGTGAGCACCAGAAACCCTTGCGCATAGCAAACTGACTTGCTTACGATCATGTCCCACAAGCTTCAACGCTGTCAACACACGTGTACGTTCGCCTTGAATAGCAACACATGAGTATACCTGATCCAGATCAGCAAACCACGGGTCAGAAGCAGCACTGACACACGCCCAGCCACCACGCACGGCCGAGTCATCGTCATGCACACCAGGTGAGTCGGACGTCACAGCCACCTCGCAAGTCGTCAAGTGTTCTATCTGTCCGACAGCTGCGCGAGTGGCCTCTTGCAGCTCGTGTGTGGGCAGCGGCACCTGCAACGCGACAGGCGTGCCGCCTCGAATACGAAACCGCAAGATGTGCCACAACCCAGCAAGGCACTCCAGGTCGGTGCCCGTCGTCAGCACCCCACGCCAGACACCTCGGTGGGGGGGTGGAATCTGCGTATCCACTTCGTTCTCCACCACGATGCGACAGCCAGTGGCCGCCTCGGTTTCCTGTGACATGGGACGGTGAAAGTGGGGCGGCCGGAAAAGCAACAACACCCTCACCTTCATGTTTGCGCCACGTGCCCCGATCACGGATCCAACAAACTTGGATGGCAGCAACAGCGCATACTTTTGACGCCCTGACACGGCCACAAAAGGGACAGCCATGTTGAACGTGACTCCGGACGCAGGTTTCGCAACATTTGCGGGCTGCAGCAAAACCCAAACGCAAACTTGGCACTCGGCCTCGTTTGTCACGTAAACTGATACAGTTTGGCAGCACAACCATCGTGGGGCAAGCTGGTGTGACCACAAGTGTGGTACATGTACTACTGTACGTTTGTCGGTTCCCACACACTGGAAATTGTGGCGGGCTTATTCCTTCCCTCCGTGCGAACAGGCGATAAAATTGCTTGCGCGCACCCGAGGTCACTTGAGAGGCTTTTGTCGGCAAGAAACAAAGAGGCACACAAGTTGCAACAATTTGTGTGCACTGCTCGTGCAGATTCGTGTGTGCACTTGAGGGAGGGTGGAGTGAGAAACAAACAGCCCAACCAACCGCAGGCACCTGCCTCACATGTGACAACTCTACAGCTGTTGTCGCCTACCGGCGGGGAAGTCATTTGTGGGGCGGCAGGATACGGATACACGAGGCATGTACTGTACATGATGTACAGCACACTGACAAACACGCCTGGCTACTATTGTCCCAGTATGTAGTCACGAAGATACAGGCCCAGACCAAAAGAACAGTTGGTCACCGTGGGCGCCAGCTGCGTGTAGCTCAGCTTGCACACCTTGTGTGTAGATACGACCTTATACTGTACCTCGTGCCCGGGTGGGCATGAAGTCGCAGCACGAACTACAATATCAATTGCCACATGAAGTCGCAACACGATTCGTGTTACACGCACTGCATGTTCAGCAACCATGGCTTTCTGTAGAGGTATCAATTTGCCCTGGCGTCAACGTAATGCGTGCAGCCTATCATAGAGGCTATCAACGGCTACCCTTTGCTCAGCTCGGGCTCATTGAAAGCCGTACCGTCGCATCACGGTCTCCAGCAATCGCGGAGGTATCCACTGCTCTGTTGGCAACGAACATCGACGAACACAATGGCAAGTTAGCCGTGGTGCAAGACACGTTCCCCCGTGGCGTCTTCACATTCGGTTCTGATGCTACCTCGCCCAGCCTGGATTCCAGGCCCTGGAACCGTCAGTGTTTTCGCTGCTCCCGATGCCGATGTTTCGTATCAGAAAAGCAACCAACACGAAATACATGTAGCGCATACACTGGATCCCCAAGAATGCGCGCGCGCACACACAAGAGTCATGAGCTTTAGCCCCGCCCTTCTGTAGTAACCGTTGCACTCTTGCGTGGGAAAGTTCAAGGAGACTACATGTATTGAAGAAAATGCTCGAGACATGGTCGAGGCGTTGAGTTCCAAATCTTTACTGATGTGAAAAGGCTCTGTCGCACCAGTATGTCACAGCAGATTGTTTCGCAAGTGTTGGACAATGAAAGTGCATCAGTGATTGCCCATGCAGGGATCTGGTATGACCCTCTCCTCCGGTCAACAGATGTATTCGTAGTTCGTGAAGGTACAGCTGTACAAGCTGTACAGTCACTGTACCACAGACTGTAACACTGTGGTCCACAGTGCAGCTGTAGCATGGCCCGTACGGGGATCTGGTAGACCCTCTCCTCTGGTCAACAGATGCAGTGTAGTTCGCGAAGCTAGACACGCCTTTGTCGACGTAGAACCGTGTTAGTACGTGCCATTGGTTTCATCAGAGTTCGTGTCCATGTGCCGTTGTAACCCCCAACAGGCTTGTCACCTGCTCACTCAGTCTGGTTCCAGATTTTTGTATTCATCGCCAAGAACACGCGTCCACATACAGGACTCAAGAACCGCAGAACTGACTGTGGCATATCTGGACACACCATGGCCTTCTGTACCTACATCACAACACACAGCAACATCGACCATGAACCAGAGCGGTCGTCTCTTGCCACGGCTGGGGCTGCGACTGGAGCTGCTGTGCCTGTTACGCCGTTTGCTCCGCTTACTGTGGCGACGTCCACGACTCGAATTGCGGCTTCGACGTCTCGTAGCAGACCTGTGGAGCACGGAGCGCACAGCATAGGCGTGAAAGCAGGCGGGGTGGCTTGGCGCCAAAGTCAACGCCGTACCTCGACCTTGACGATGATAGGCCGCCTGCAACACAACCATCTTCAGCACGTGAGAGCTCAATATTACCATGACACTCGTGGCGTACTACAGGCTGGACACGTACGTGGATTCTTGCTTACTCGCAGCCCTGATGGTGGCAGGAGCACCCACTATGTTGCGCACCAAGCGCACCGCAAAGTAAATTCTTAGTTTTGAGA